>Ga0247610_10000120_pt1 | contig 126113 bp, 186 predicted proteins | sample 174DNAGHGhighgp2_FD_193483 | JGI IMG/M metagenome (GOLD analysis project Ga0247610, IMG submission 193483) | Sheep rumen microbial communities from Palmerston North, Manawatu-Wanganui, New Zealand - 1742 DNA GHGhigh gp2 | ecosystem: Host-associated > Mammals > Digestive system > Stomach >... | reverse complement strand
GTCGGGGATCCCACGAGGGGATGCTGCAAATACACTGTCCTTAAATTTCCAGTCACGATGGTCATAAGGGTCTGCGAGCGCACTATTAGTGCGCCCGTATTTCTCCCTATAATCTATCATTTCTTGATCGCCTCTCTTAATCTTGCCTCGACATCAACCTTAGCAACGCCGACAGACTCATTTTCCTCTTTGTTGCGAAGTGCTTCAAGGATAATTAATACGGCTTCTGTAATAAGCTTAATAGCCTTTTCACTTATGCCGTACTTTAATACCTCAATTACAACCGCAATGATAGCGATAGTAATGGGTATCCAAACTGTAACTATTCCCTGCGACTGCAGATTTACAAGTAATGCGCTAATTGCGCCAAGGACAATAAGAATGTCCGCAGTGTGATTTTTAATCCAATCGAATATCTTTTTCATGTTTTTTTTTCTCCTTAAATAAAAACATTATATAAGTTGATGTCATCCAGCCTACAAAGAACATAGACAAGTGGCCGAGCAAAACAAGTCTCGGATCGTCTTGTGTCCATCTGAACTGGAATACGGCAATTGGAAATAGAATAAGGTTAATAATGTTGCCAACGGCAACAATAACATTAACTTTATGAATTACCTTGTCTAATGTCATGTTTTAACTCCTCTAATTCTTTTTCAAAAATTGCCTGATTTTGTTCTACCTTATACATACGCTCAACAATTGAGTTGTGCTTTTTAACTTCGTCGGTCAAGTTGCGTATGCGCTCGTCAGTGAGAGCCATAGCCTTGCCAGTCTCAGCACTAAATCTGTTAAACGTTTCCCTTTGTTCATCTCTGATCTTGTTCATCTGCTGAATGTTGTTGATGATGCTGACAACAATAGCGGATGCCGCCGCAATACAAGCGGTGATAATGTTTGCTACTGATGTTTCTAACATAGACGCACCCTCCTTTCTTTGAGATTAATATATAAAAGCTGGACGATGGCGCCCAGCTTTTATTCGTAATTATATTTTCTTATACATTCCGACTATCTCGTCGGGTGTTATGTCCGTGTTAACATCACGAAGCAAATCCATGGCATCTTCATGCCTTTGTAAATTATAATCGTTCTTCTTCTCTGAATATGTTTCAATAAAGCTCTTAATCATATAGGCCACTGTTGTACCAAGTATGACCGTGCAAACATTAGACGATAAGTTCTCAAGAAGATCTGTTGTACCAGTAGAGAAGAATTGAAGTGCCGCAAGTACGTAACTAAAACTAATCCATATAATTGCAAAGATAGTAATAAGGGTTACATAACGTTTGGTGTACTGTTTAAATTTCTTGTCCATAGTACCACCTCCTTAAGATACTGCCCAAGTGGGCCAAGGTTTAGGAACATTCCTAAATGCATAATTTCTACTTACACTCGTCATTGTTCTATAGTTAGTCCAGTCGTTTAATAATTCTGCATCAGCTATAGATGTGTCACCATCAAACATTTGCTGCATATTAGTTAATTTAGACACCATCCAATATCTAATAGGCGCAATAGATGTTAGGCTAGTACAACCGCGAAACATCTGAGTCATGTTTTGGCAATTTCCCACAAACCAAAGCATAATTCCGCTGATATCTGTAAGTGATGTACAGTTGCTAAATAAATAACTAAGGTTTGTACATTGACCTATATTAATCCCATTTAATCCATTTAAATTTTGAAGCGATGTGCAATCTGAAAATGCTCGGTAAGCATCTGTTAGCTGTCCAGTAACCCAATCTGATAATGCGGAAAATGAAGTAATACTACTACAATAACAAAACATATATCTTATATTTTTTACTTGGTAAGGATTCCATCCAGCTATTGCACTAATATCAGAGAGTGACGTACATTGATAAAATATATAATCAAGACTAGTAAAATTAGATACGTCCATGTTTTGTAATCCATTTAATGATGTCAAAGAAGTACATCCACGAAACATATTTGTTGGATTGTTTGTATTACCAAATGTAACATCAGCAAGAGCTGTTATGTCTGTTAAAGATGTACAGCTATCAAATAGTTGATCAAGACTGTTAATTGTTGCGCCTTGTAATCCATTAGTGGATTGTAAAGATGCACAGCCAACAAACGTCAACTTGCTATATGTCACACCTTGTAATCCATCGCACGATGTAATAGGTGTATGACTTACATACATAGTTATAGCTTTATCCGTAGCCATTTTATTTTTTAAGGTACTTAGAGATGTGAGATTTGGACAAGCATTAAAATTATAGTAAGTGCATTTGCTCAAATCCCAATTTTGCATGAATGAAAGATTTGACATTTTACATGAACCCATATATATTTGACTAAAACAGCAATCCCAATTTGACAACGCAGAATAATCAGTTGCTGGTATGTTTGTAAAAACTTGATAAAAACTATTACCAGTTTGAGCATCATTTAGCCTACACCACTTAATTCTACCAATACCACTTATATCTGTAAGAGAAGAACATTGACCAAATGCACCATCCATGCTTTTAATAGGAAAATTTTCTGGGAAAAAATCCAAGCTTGTAATTGCAGTTCCGTACAAAAAATTATATAGATCAAATCCACCAGTTTGTCCAGCATCAACAATTGCTTTAAATAGGACGTTTAAACGATCTACATTAGACAATCTACTACAACCACTAAAAAGATTTTCGTATCGTCCATTATACTCTGACCCATAAGAAGTCTGAACAGTTTGAAATCCAGTTATTTTTGAAATATCTGTTAAATTAGTGCACCCCATAAAAATACCCGAACTTCCTGATGGTATTTGCATTTTAGGAGCAGATGCAATCCCAGTATATGCAAACATTGCACTGGCATCCCAATAACCAGACTGCATATTGCCACTTCCAACTCGTCCAGTGTCATGTATATAATAATACCTCGACCAACGCCACTTATCAACTGCAGACACATCTGTTAAATTAGTACAATTAGAGAACATTTGATTCGGATTGAACCCTGCCTTTCCCGTTGTGCATATAATTAATTCTGATATATCCGTTAATTGTGTGCATCCTCTTAACATAAACATGCCTATCTCATGTGGAACACCAGATACCTTTGTTATGCTTGTATTAGGCGCAAATTCAAGACGATAATAAACAGTTTCTGTTGATGTTATTCTTTGAGTGGGGTACGCAAATAAATATTTATCGTTATATAATCTAAACTGTATTGCATCAGACTGCGTTCTAATATAACTATAGGTATAAGTAGTTCTATCGTATGATCCTTGGTATTTATAAAAATTAGGATTAGAAATTGTAGTATAATCACCATGATCATCGACTTGAACTATTTGTTTATAGTCATAGTTATTTGCAGTAATTGTTAGAATATGTTCTCCAACTTCATCAAATACATACTCATTAGTGTTTACATCTTCACCATCAATGTTAACTGTGGAATAATCTGATTCAAATTGATATTGAGTCATTACTGTTCCAAGCGGCACATGTGTATGACAGAAAAATATAGGGTTTCCAAGAGGAGATTCCCAACCAATATCATCATCTAAAATTGCTTGTTCAAAATCTTCGTGCGTTGAATTATAGTGTATAATTGCATCTGTAGGTTCAAGAGCCCATCCTAATTCACTATAATTTGCAGCATCCGTATAAACCTCTTTTCCTAATAACATATTACGATTGCCATCTAAAACAAAAGTAGATGGAATCCACATTATTTTAACATATTCTGGAGCAAAATTTGATAAACAACCCCACTGTGCATTATTATAATTTGCATCAATAGTATTAACTGCCGAATAGTCTACATATTTTGCTCTTCCTTTTGCAACCGAATTATATATGGGTGTATCTAAAGGGATAAAATTAGGCGTATTAATACGTGTTGCAATCAGTCCCTTAAAAAGATAATTATCATTCTTACTATAGATAGCATTGCTCATATCCAATAATTCAACACCAGTATTTCGAAACAATGTAATAGTTGTGTTTCCTGCAAAAGTCTCATTTGTTATGTCTGGCAAAATTAAAGTATTGATTTTTGCATTATAAAACATAGGATAAGATCCATTAGCACTTGTTGCTTTGTTAAAATTAAAGTTGGAAAGATCTAACGTTCCACTTGTTTTAAAACCACCAAAACAACAGTATATATCGTATCCTTCTGGGAAATTATTACTATTTGAAAATATTAAATTGTCAATATTTGCATTGTAAAATAAGTATTCTGTACTACTGCTACTTGCATATTCTCCCAAATCCCAATCTGATAAATCCAATGTATTTGCGTGAAAACCACTAAACAGTCCGTATCGGTTTTCTAGAGCTGGCATATCCCATCTATGTAAAACCAACGTAGGAATTGTTGCGCCATTAAACATACTACCAATTGTTTTTACATTTGTTAAATTCATTTCTTGAGGGAAAATCAAATTACCTATAGTAGAATTATAAAACATAGCGCTCATTACTTCTACGTTGCACAAATCAAGATTAGAAATATCTAATTCGTCAACAGATATTCTCGCAAACATTCGATTTGTATCTTCAACCGAAGACATATCAAAATTGGACACATCAAGTTCTTCACATTGAGCTCCGTCAAACATGCTACTCATATCTGTTACGAGTGATGTATCAAAGTTGGTTAAATTCAATGTTTGACTACCAGTATCTTTGAACATATTATGCATGGTTGTCACTGAGGAAGTATCAAAACCACTTACATCAAGTTCTGCGGGAACACCTTCAAACAAACAAGACATGTTTGTTACAAGTTCTGTATTGAACCCACTTACATCTAACACTTCTGCTGGACAATTACAAAACATATTTTCCATAGTTGTAACTTTAGATGTATCTAAATTAGATGTATCTAAAGTTGTGATATGAGCTTCATTAAACATAAAGCTCATATCAGTAACTTTAGATGTGTCAAAATTTTCAAGTCCTAATATAGACGTTGACATACAGTGGTCAAACATCGCCCTCATATCTGTAACTTTAGAGGTGTTAAATCTCCTTAAGTCTAAGGTTTCGGGCAATTGATAGTTCTCTCCTGAAAACATATTGCTCATATCGATACAGTTATCTGTACGAATATAAGGTATTATCTTACTTCGCCATGTTAAATGATCATACCCCTCAAGGGTAATTTTATTTGTACCTACGCGAGGGGGTAATAACACTTGCCCCATTTAATCACCTCCTACTGCATTAAGAAAATCATCATGAGTTGTCCCCCAATGAATCCTATAACCATAAGGTTCCTCTTCCGTATATATATGATAAAATATCCATCCTTGTTCTTCAATGCTGGTCGCGTTAGTATATACATCTATAATCGACCCTTCATGTGTTATTCCCGACGTAGGGTTAGTATATGGCTCAGCACCACCAAACATTGTTCCAAAATAATTATCAGGTTTATATAGTGTGTTAGGGAGATATATGGTTGCGTGGACATCCCAATTGGCATTTAAAAGATAACAAGTGCTAACTGTTTGGCCTTTATTAATGCGCCATCCGTCAAAATCTACATAATGTCCATCTCTAATATCATATAAACCAGTAATAGATGTGGCGTTAGTTAAGTCCCAGTTTCTTACATCAAGGTTGCCTTTCAAGGCGCTTCCAATTGTAAGAGTTTCTACTTTGCTAACATCCCAACCACTAAGATTAAAATCTCCTTCACACTGGTTAAATACATAATAAATTCTTTTAGCGTTTTTAGGGTTCCAACCTCGCAAATCAAATAGTTGCTGTTTACATTTACAAATTGTCCATTCAATATTTGTGTTTTCAGAAAAGTCTAACTTATCAAGATTATAAAAAATAGGACTACTATACATATCATGACCACTAGAATCAGTATACCAAGATCCAGTTAAAAAATAACATGTATTTCCAGTAATTTTCATTCCAGTTCTGGGAAATTTAATTTCTTTATATTTAGCAGGGTCTCCAAACATGTATCTTACACTTCCAACTTCACCGTCTACAACCAAATCACTCATGTCTACATATGATTCCCTAAATCCACTGTCAGGATAACATGGTGCAAAGTATTCAAAATCTGCCCCATGTCCAACGTGTAACGTAGTGTTTTCAAATGTGACTTTTAAAGGATACTGAGAACTATATAAAAAATTATTAACATCGACTGCATAAATATCACTGTTTTTTATTGTAACTATTTGATTGTCTTGATTTGGCCAAACTAATTCATATATTTTTTGTATATTGGGTGGAATGATTAACTCTAGAATAATTTCGTTTGCATACGAATTATAAATAAGATAATCCACCTTGTTCATATTAAAACTTACAGTAGTATTTAAATGAATCAATGGAGTTCTAGTTTCATAGAACATATAATATGTAGACGTTGTTCTAGAAAGATCTAAAACAGAAAAATCTGTTAATCCCAAATCACTATACTGAAACATGCCAGAAGCATATGATATTTTTGCCCCACTCAAACAAGACAAATCTAATCCTTTATTATCTATTAATTTTATATACATAAACATGCCATATGCATATAATCCATTTGATTTAATTATTGTACCATCTAAAATTAAATCGATTGCACCATAGTCATCTGACGATGTGCTCATTTCAAACATATAAGTTGATGTTGCAAGCACTGGGAAATAACAATTAGACAAGTTTATAACAAGATGTTCATGTTGCTGTATAGCATAATTATTTGAAAAACTAAACATTGACGCAGCATTTTCCAATGATAAAAATTTTATACCAGATAAATCTATGATTAATCCTTTATATGAACTAAACATATATTCAGTAGTGGTTACATTGGAATAATCAATATCTTTTAACCCTATAATTTCAGATATACTTGCTTGATAAAACATGTATGACATATTTTGCACGTTGCTAGTGTTAAAGCCAGTAAGATCTACTGAGGGTATTTCAGCTTGCTTAAACATATTGGCAAGACTCGTTAAGTGTGAACCATCTAATGTGCCAAGTCTGAGTGTACTATTTAATGTTATGCCTTTAAACATATCTCTTGGAATACAATAGAATTTAGCACCAGTAAAATCTATGCCATCAAATGTTCCATGAAACATATTTATACCAGTAGTTTCAGGGCCAATAGTAAGTCCATTAAGACGAAGTACACCAGCAGTAACTCCTTCAAATAAATAATCCATGTTAGTCACATTGGAACTATCCATTGCAGAAAGATCAAAATCACTAGCCTTGGAATACCTAAACAAAGAACTCCAATCTTCTCCGTTATCCATAGTTGAAAAGTCTATATTTTTTATAAACTCTTCTTCCCATTTATCACCACGTTCTCCTATTTGAAGACCATACTTAGGTATAAGACTCTGACGATGCACTGCGGGGCGAATGGATACATTTCCCATATTAATACCCCCTCATTATTGTCATTGTCACATCTATCTCTGGCTTAAGTTCCAAGCAGTACCACGTAATAGTATCTTCATTCGTTATGCCGTAGTCAATTCTACTTGCCGCATGACTAATAAGTATATTTTCTGTGGGATCATTTGACGGCACATAGCCAAGACATATAATTTTGTCAAGTGCGGTAATACCACTTACTGTAATTGTGTTATAATAAGGTGCTTCATCACTCCAACCATTTGCTGGTATCAACACATTCATTGTGGCAAAGTTTGCAAGTATGCCAGTAACTGTACCATCAGCATAACCAGAAATATTTGCATCGCCAATTTTATCATTGGTCTGATCCAAACGTTCATTAGTATTAACGATGGCTCCAGTGGGAGTGCCATCACCATATTCTGATATATTATTATTACCAAGTATTTGTCTGGTAAAATTTTCTACACTTATATTCCTTGTTCCATATGAGGAAGAATCAAGTATCATCTCTTCGTCCTGATTGGCTTGCACAATATTTGTGTGATCTTTAAGTCGCCTTGTTTCTATATCAACAGCCATATTTAATTCCTCCTTTCTGTTGTAAGTGGGAGAGTCATTCAGACTCTCCCTCGGTTTTTGTTTCTTCTTCAGATTCCGAACTTTCTTCTTTTATTGCCGCAGAGTTAAGTTCGGCATAATACGCTTTTTCAGTCTTCCATTGCAATTCATTAACTACAAGATTAAGAATGCTAATAGGAAGCCCTGAATTATTAATATCTGAAACTAATTTTTGTCTAAGTATTTCAGTTGCTATATTAATATTGTTTTCCATATATTCTTTTTACTCCTTTATATTATGATACATTATCAACTGCTAATGTGTATATCTTCTTGGTTTGCAAACCATTAATAAAGCCTCCTAATCTGGTGTAGCCTACTGGCTCAGGAGGATTATCATCGTTAGTTTTAACCACTACTTTTGTGTTGTTGTTTTGCCATAAATACCCCCAGCTACCACTTTTAACAACAGTAATCTTTTGCCAAAGCACATTACTAGCTCCAACATTTCCAGCACTATCTTTAATCTGACCGCAAGTAATAGTGCCGTTAACATCAAGATTTCCAGCAATTGTAGCACTTTGAGCATTAACAGAATTTTCAACAACAAGTGTTCCCGCAGTTAAATCTTCGATATTAGCTTTGTCGGCACTTAACGTTCCAATATTAGCAACGGCTGCGGTAAGCTGACCCTGAATAACCACATTCATAGCATTTAATTCTTGGGTGGTAGCATAACCATTAATAGTAACATTACTAAATGTGCCACCAGTAGCCGTAATATTAGAGAATATTGCATTACCATTATTTAAAATTTCCCATTTATAATCGTTGCCTATTTTACAATAAATATTACCACTACTATTCAATGTTACATTTCCAACTGATAAACTACTAGTGCCAATTGTCCATCCACCTATCGTACCACTTTTGGCTGTAAGAACGCCAGCACTGGTCACAGAAAAAGTTCCGCTACCATTATTAATATCTCCACTTATGGTGGCTCCGCTACAAGTCATATGTCCATTGGAATCAACACTGAATCCACTACCAATATTTATAGTTCCACCATTTATAACTCCACCCGTTATAGTACCCGCAGTATAAACACCGTTAACTATATTGGCACTATATGCAGTAAAGTCGCCATCTTCATTAACAACAAAGTTTCCATTGCCAATGCTAATAGTAGAACCTTCAATACTTCCAGCTTCAATTCTACCATCCTTCATCACTAAATCATTGCCGTCGAACACTAGCTTCTTACCACCAAATTCAAACGTACCATTATTTAAATCAATATGGCTACCAGTATTACCAACGTCTGAATAATTTTCGGAATAGATATCACCACCAACAATTGAGGCGCCATTGATATATCCAGCCTGAACAAACTCAGCGGTTAAACCATATCTGGAATCGACTTTAAATGTATCTTCGTCGGGATAATAATGTGTAAACTCATGTTTGCCAAGTGCTGTCTTTGCAGTCTGCCAATTGTCATCGGTGAATGCTAAGATATTATGTGTAATTCTTAACTGCTCTGGACTATATGAGCCAGTGTCTGGATCAAGACTCTTGGCGTAAATACCATACTTACCAAACGTGATCTCTTCGTCCACATTATTCTTAAGATTATTAACCGCCGACATTAAACCAGTCTTTACAAAATCACCTATCTCATCGTTGGCATTTTTACCAGCCTCTGCTTGTTTTGCAGTATAACCATAAGACGTACTCATTGACTTTGCCGAGTTTAATATTGACTCAAGATCAGTTACTATGTTTCCTATCTTGGTAACATTTGAAAACTCAATGTCTACCTTTGACGGATCATTAAGGTCAAGATTAAATGAGAGCAGTCTTAATCTAAATAGCTGATCATCAGCCAGTACTCTAATCCAGTTACCCAGCACCATTTTGTCTTTGTAATATTCATATCCCTTTGTGGGCAATAGATTATACAAATTACATTTAACTGTATACTGTGGCGTACTTGCCTTAAGCAGTTCTTCGTTAGCTGCTTTTATAAACTCTTGAGCCTTCTCAAATATTTGAGCATTGTCTAAGCCAGTAGATATATAATTACTATTGGAATATGTCTGCTCTCTTCTATAAGCACAATATGTTTTGTAAACATTGTCACCCAGATACTTTTTGAGATTTAGTGCGTCTTGAATTTTATTCTTCCTATCCTCTAATGAATCAGGAAGCACATATGCAGTACCATCTTCAGATGTAACAATACCAAGTATATTAGTCCAATAATCAACGTTGGCGGTTGCATAGGGTTCACCATAACCGTCGTTGCCAGTACAAGGCGTACCATCTATTTCTTTGCCAGATTGTCGTCTGGGTATTTCCGCTTCCACCGCATCAAGTCTATTTCTATATGGTATGTAAACGTCGTCATAAAATTCATCAACAACATAGCTACCAGTTTTAGAATTAAACTTTGTAGGGCTAGCATGTCCTTCTTGTACCATTATATTTAAACAGTTAGACAAAGCATCTCTAAAAGATATTAATCTATTAACAGAATAATATTTGATCGCTCTTGTAAAGTCTAACAAGTTCTTAATATTTAATACCGAGTATATGCTGCCCTCTTTGTCGTCATATTTAACAATTTGCTTGGAAATCTTTTGCTCAAGATATTCCTCATATTCATCGTTTACGACAATATTAATTCTTGCACTGTACGCAGTATCTTCATTATCAGAATAACTTGTAACCAAGAATCTGCCTTGCCAGTATCCGTAGTGATATTCATTACCACTGTCGTCCGTATACGGGCCAACATAGCTGAATGAAGGAGCGTTGCCCTCACTGGTGTCAACCTCTACCTTTACATAGCCAGTCTTAACATAACACTTTGCCAGTTGAACAAGAGCATTGCTCACAGAGTTAACCGACGTGTTTTCACCAACTCTAGTAAGTGCCACGGGAGACAAATTACTAACAGTAAGTTTAGCCGCCTCGGTTCTAGCCGTTATAGTCTGTTCTTTTTGTTTGGGCATAAGTGATGACTGGTACTTAAGAATATTATCGATAGCATCGTAATAATCTTCCATCAGCTCGGCATATTCATCTTTATATGAATCATATAAAACACTATAACTGTCAAGCTTATCTATTAATACTCTGGGCATATCAGCATAATCAAGATCATTAAATCTATTTAGATACGCCGATCCGTTAGGATTACTTGCCACTACGGCAGCCGTCATATCATCGTCGCCACATTCAAGCTTAAACGTATTCTTAATAGAGTCTGCATCTATTGTGAGTGTAATTTCGTCAGTCAGATTATCCTTGTTGATTATAATATTTGTATCTTCTCCAAAGTAATCCAGATCCTCACTGCCACAATTCTTACAAACAAGCTTCTTATAAGCTACAATTCTATCATTACCATACAACCACTCATCCATTCCATTGGTTACAACTTCACTATCAGAGTCTGTTGCATAGTTAACGTCTTCATAGTATCCGTATTCGTAGTATGGTTGCTGTCTTTCGTGGCATTCATTACATACTACTAATAAATCGTAAACATTAATCTTTTTGTTTACGTTATCAATTACAAATAATACATCAAATGCTTCTGCGACATCTTTACTTAAAAATTCCCACACACTTTTATCATTCACAGAGAAAGTTCTCTGTAATGCTGCCACACTAACTGGGACATGTCCTATACTATATTGCGGCACCTTCTCCAATACTCTGTTGAGTAAAGATGTTTTAGGATCGTCTCTTCTATAAAAGATTGTAGGCTTAAGCTGATCGTACTTATCGCGATTAATATCTTCTTCGGTATTAATTTCTAATCCATATAATTGAGTTTGAGACAACTCTGCAATTCCAGCATTAACACCTACTATACTCTTTTTCCTTTCTGTAGAATCATAGTCAGTTATGGCAATCTCTAGATAATCATCTATTTCAGGAATATAAATAAGTTTTAAATCTACCAAGTCTTCCCATAACTTCTCGACCTCTCCGTTCAATTCATAATATACATCAAAGGATACTTCGTTGCCATTGGCTAACTCTCCTTTTAAATGTACTGAGGATAAGTCTACGTTAGTTATTGCTCCAAGTCTTGTGTGATCTCTATTGCACAAAACAATTGTAAAGGTGTCAAACTGGGTTTTTATGGGCTTAAAGAATGTATTTGTATTTGCCATAAAAACTCCTCCTTAAATTAATCCAAATTTACTTATAGGGCTATATGTAATCTCTATTAATGAACCGTCCAGATTAACATCAAATATGTTTCTAAAAGAATTTGTACCCATGCTCGTATCCATATGATTCCATATCTTAGGAAAAACATAATTAAAATCATTATACAAATTAGCATGAGGCATTGAGGTTTGAATGGTTCCAAATTCGCCATTCAACGTAATGGTTTCTCCCTCCTTGCAGTTTGCTATAATGGTAACATCTTCTTCTTTTTGACTATTCTTAAAAACGATGTGCCCATTCATACTAGCAGTAATACTACATACTGGATATATAAAACCTTGTTCCTCTGATGTGTCATCCACAACAAGTATACCATGACCAGACAAGGATACTTCATCATAATATCCGAATGGAGCACTTGTAGTCATGCTTAACTGAAAGCCAATAACATTGCCCATATATGTAATTGGCTGTATATTAAATGTTGCATAATAGTGTACTCTGGGCCATGTAGTATCTGAATATACTGGGGTAAACTTTTCATAGTTAGGTTGATTAAGCCATCTAATAATTTCAGACACTTCTTCTCTGGTGTAAAATCCATCGCTGCCCTTGCACAAATTCTTAAAGAATGAGAATTGCTTTTCTACATATCCATCATAAGTGGCTGCAGTGCTTTTTCTTTTCTTTAGAGACTTTAATTCGACTGGGTTGAGATTCAATACATTGCCTATCTCTACCGCGCCAACAGCATCGCCGCCGCCTATATCTCCTATTATTCCATTATATTCCGATAGTGAATGTCCACAATAATAAAAGTCTATTAAATCATTAGCAATAGTACTCATGTATCGTTCCCTTCCTTAATCTTAATTTCATCCATAAAACGTTCCATCTTCTTTTTGTATGACGCATTAAGTCTTACAAATTTGAAACGCTCAGTTTCATAGTTCTTTTTTGCTTCTTCAAGTTCCTTCATCTCTTTAGACATCTTGTTGAGTAATTCAGTGAGCTGGTAGATAAGAGAGTTCATTTCATTCTCTTTTTCTTTTAACTTCTTCTCGTCTACCTTCTGCTTCTCCAGTTCACTTATCTTTTCCTTAAGTTCTTTGATAAGTGTCTCACGTCTCTTTAATCTTATATCATCAAACATACCCATAACTCCTTTCATTCATTAAACAATAAGTAATAGTAGGATAGGCTGTGACACCTATCCTACCTAATATTAGATCGAGTATTTACTCAGTTTACTTTTACCGAGGGATGCCCCTATCGTCATGCTTTGTACTAATTTTTCAAAGGTCGGATCGCTCTTGGCTTGTCTTACGAAGTCTTCGTAATTTGCTACATTAGGAAGATCAAATGATACATTCATACCATTAACAGTAGTGCCGCTACTAAACATAGAGTTGCTTCCCATATTGGTAAGAGGTTGCATCATCTTAAAGATTTCCTGCATTTGTTTTACACGTTCAAGGCTAAGTACTTCCTCACCGCTACGTGCAAGTATAATGCCATCCTCTCCAGTCTTCTTAATAGCCTTACCTATGGTTCCACCCTTGGCAAAGCCCGACAATTCTTTAATTGTGTTTTCAATTTCATGAATTTGATTTTCATATTGATTTAATGTGGGAATATAAGTATGTCCCATAGGGCCATTAGCCAATTTTTTATATTTATCACGTTGGATTTTTAATGCTGCAAGTTGTTCATTAAGTTCTCTAATTCTTCTAGAATTTTCAGTATTCTTTTTCTTATCATAATTAGGATCGCTAATTGTTTTAGGGGGATTACCACCATTAGGACTAGTACCATTATTTCCTCCGTTGCCACCATTACCTCCAGTAGAAGCGGGAACTTGAGATTCATATGAAGGACGTTGTACTGCGGAATCAGCAACGGTTTGAGCAAGTGCCTCAAGTGCTCTCAGTTCATTTTGAGCATTAACATTTGCAGCCTCTACCATGTTGCCAATAGCATTCTCTACACTATTAACAGCACTGATAGCGTTGCTCATGCGGTCATCCATATTCACACCAAACGATGTGTTGTCAAGTTCATAGAGGAACTCGCTAAATTCTGAAGTGATAGTATCAGAAATATTCTTTGAGCTACTTTCAGTCTGTTCAACTGCGCGCCTAATAAGCTCGTCAGTCTGGTCTAACTTATCACTAATCAGCTTATCAAACTGATCATATAAGTTGTCCATCATTTCTTCTTGATCAGACAGCCATCTCTCATATTCTGTCTGTTGAAGTTCTTTCTCGGCCTTATTTAAATTATCAGCAAGTGTCTGTAAGCGAGCCTGATTCTCTTCGGAATCATCACCGCCAAGTGCAGCCAGCTGCTTTCTATAACTTGAAATAGTCTTTGTCTGATCTTCAACAGTGTTCTGATAATCATAAAGATTCTTTTGTGCCTCAAGAGCTTTCTTGCGATAGTCAATAGACTTCTGTAAATAGTCAAGAAATGTTTCGTATCCTTCTTTGATAAGCTCTTTAATTGCTTGCTTTTCGCTGGTGATTCCTTTGATGATGTCTTGTTGCTGATCAATAAGATCATTTCTACGTTCAAGAAGTTTCTTATTGTTAGGATCATTTGCGAGCTCGGCATTAATCTTTTTGATTTCATTAGCATACTTTTCGTTCTGCTGTTCAAGTACTTGCATGCTATTAACATGTAAACCTTGTACAGCGAGAGCAGCATCGCTCATGTTGCCATTTGCATATAAATCCTCACCAATATAGGCGTTCTTTTCAAACAGTAAGCTTTCATCTTGAAGGACGTCAATAAGAAATTCATTCTCGTCAACAAGCCTATGTACAGCATCTGCAATATAATCAAAGTTGTCCCATTCCATCTGTCTAAGCTGGTCATTAAGATCAGCAATAGTAGATGACATTTCGACAATTTGATCATTAACATTCTGAAGCGAATCGTACATACCCCACCATTGTTCAGAACCATATTCAATGTCGCCATTGGTTACGGCCTCATCAATGGACGCAGCAAGTTCAAGCGCCTCTTCTTTGAGCTGTTCAAGTTTTGCTTCGTTGCCAGCCTTAAGTTGCTTAATAAGTGCTGAAGATTCAAAATAACCTTCTGCCTCCATCTTGCTCTGAATATGTCCAATACGAGTAGCGGCGTGATCAATAGCAAGAGCCATCTCTTCAAACTGCTTAGTAATCATATCGAACTTGGTCTGTGCAAGCTGAGCAATTTCGCCACGCAAATCTTCTACAGCATCAGCAGCGTCTGTCGCCTTATCATAGTATTCCTGATAATCGGAAATAGCCTCTTTAAGTTTTTCATCAGTAACGGTTTCGATATCCATCTTACCGTTCTGAATCTTATTTACATATTCAGCGCTAAGTCCAATTGCTTTAGCCTCTGCCATATAAGCCTGAGAAGCTTGTTCTTGCAGAGCTATTTCTTCTTTAAGTTTCTGATATTTGCTAGACGTGAAATTATCATAATCATCATAAATAGCTTCTTGCTGAAGATGAAGTTTTTCAGCATACTCATTAGCCTCTTCAATGGTATCAAATATACCAAGGTATTCTCCAGTGTCTTCATAATGGCCCCATGCTTCTCGTTCTGACATTTCATATGCATTACCATAATCGTCTCTGGCTATCCTAGGTACTAATACCCATCTACCATATTCATCTTCTTCTACATGGCTAAATGTGGTTTCTGTCCATTCATCACCGTTTTCATCTATTTTTCGATATACTGGTCTATTATACAGATCAATATTGCCACGTCCAAACTGGCCAATCTCATCATGGAACTCTTCCGTCTTGCCCATAATAGCATCGAGACGTTCGCCCCATGTTTTGTATGTGGCATCAGCCACTTTACCGAGATTAGTTACTGCGCGCTGGATTTTCTTGATTGCACGTTCGATCCAGTCAAACTTCTGCTTAGATTCTGAACCTTTATCAGTTGAAGATGTAACTTCATTTCCATCCCATTCAGAAGATGCAAATTCAGCTTCATACTTAACATCTTCAAGTAAAGAACTTGCTACGTCAGCATTTTCTTTTTTAAGCGCATCGATCTGTTGCTGGTATTCGGCTATGCCTCTCCAGTCACCAGTACGACCAGCATTCTGTATTTTCTCATTTAGAGCATCAATCTTTTCTGTATTAGCATTGATTGTGTCTAATCTACTTATAGCTTCAGCTAATGCTATAGCTCCAACTGTAGTATCACCAAGAGCTTTGGTAAGGTTTACTAAGTTTTGTACATCTTCAACCGTGCTAATATTTTCAGCCATAAGGCGAGCCCTATGTCTGTAGTATTCCATAATGGCTTCATCACTAGATATTGCAGCCCATTCTTCAGCAGTAAATTCAGACACATCTTTGTCAAGATCTAAATCTATTGCATCAGCTGCCTCTTTGGCCGCTGCATAAGTATCCATTGCGGTAGAACATTCATCAATTGTATAACCAAGTCTGGTAAATATAACTTCCTCAGCGTTGGTAACTCCAAGCTGTTTAAGTTGTTTAGTCATCAGATTAACAGTTTCAAACGATGCTTGTCCAAGAGCTGGATTAAGACTGTCAACTATTGTGGTTGCAATATTATTATATGCTGCATGAACCTCTTCAGCCTTAGTTGTAAATGAGTCATCTAAAATATCTTCGGTTGAAAGAGTATCTAAGAAACTATTAATAGCATCTTGAGGAATTATATCTAATCCAGCTTCTTTAAGTTTCTTATTTATTTCTTCAAATTGTGCATTTACGCCTTGAAGTTTTTCAGCCGTAATTTTACTTATACCTTTATAATTATTTTTATCATCAAAGATTTCTTTATAGGACTCAGCAAGTGCATCAAATGCTGGCTTGTATTGCTCTTGCATATTTTTAAGAATAGTACTGGAATCTAATGTGGCACCAAATCCAGCAGTTGCAAGATAATACATACGAACGGCTTCTTTAGCGTCATTGGTAGCCGCTATAATATCTTTCCACTTAGTAAGTTCTTCATCATTACTTATGTTGAGTGCGTCAAAATCTTCTTCAGACATACCCAGTACTTTTCTGGCATTTTCTTTTTGTTCATTATAAGAGTCTTCAAACTTAAGACGATCTTCGGTTTTTATCGAACCATTATTAATTAAATAATCAATTAATTCATCTATAAAAATATTATTTTCATTAATTATTCGCGCAATATCATCAAGATATTGTTTCTCTTGTTCATCAACGCCTTCATAATTACCTTCAAGATATTGTTTAATTTGTTCTGCGGATAAATTATGAGAACCATTACTTGCATAATTAGCGTACGCTGATAATATTTCGCCAATATCGCCATTACTTCCAGCTTCATATATTTCATTAGAAAATTTTTTATCAGTTATTTGTTCTTCAATGGCATCTTCATATCCCTTAAAGAATTGTTTTGCCCAATACATACCAGCCGTATTTTCAGCAGCCTCAATATCTTTCCATAATTCAAGTATTAATTTTTTTGCTAATTCCTTGTTCTCTTCAGAAGGTTCTATATTTGCTTGCAAATATGCGTCAACAGCAAGATTATATTTTTCTCGATTAGTATCATAAACACTAACCATTCCTCTATTGTATTCAAGATCTTTGTTTTCTTCTATATCTTTGTTGTATTCTGTTAATGCGTCAGACAGAACGTTTCTTGCCTGAGTTGCAATTTCGCTATTTTCATATTTTTGACTACTTAATATTTGGATGGCCTGATTTAAATCCTTGCCGAGTGTCTCATAGTCTGAACTAGCAAGAAATGCGCTGCTCTGAGTAATTGTTAAATCAATTCCTAACGATCTTATCAAATTTGCAACAGCACTATTAGTAACCTTATTTTTATCCTCAAGTTGTATTCTATTATTAAACGCATTCTCGGCCTTTTCATTACTAGAAGGCGTAAAGGTTCCGCCGTCTCCATATGATTCGCCTAAGGCTTTTCTTGCATTTTCTATCGCTTCTTGTTTTAATAATTCTATAGACTTTTTTAATTCTGTATTGCTGTCTTTAATTTTATTTGTATAAATATCATATGAATCATTGAGTTCATTCTGAATATCAAGTAATTGATTTTTAGCTTCTCTGACCTCATCGGTAGAAGATCTTTCGTCATCAATAATTTGCTTTGCATCCGCTATTCGTTTTGCATATTCTTTTATAGAATCAGATTGTTCCTTTACACTTCTAGCATATTCACGAGTAGCCTTCTGAGCCTCTTTAATCTTTTTTACATGATTAGCTATCGCAGCTATTATTACTGTACTCACAATGGCTGCTATGGAAAACCCAACTGTTTGCCAAGCGCTACTTAAAGCATTAGTAGCACCCTTAGCGTCAACAATTGCTTCTTCAAGTCCCTCAATATCCTTGGTAACATTGTTTACCTCAAGAAATTTAGCTCCTTCTCTTGTTAAACCTTTACCAGCAATTTGTGACATTAACTCTTCAGGACTAGATGTATTGGCGTAAAGCTTCATTAATGCATCTTGGCCTAATGGTTGATTGGCAATTGTTTTTATAGATTTTATTAATCCATAATCTTTATCCGTAATTACATTCATTTTGGCCGCAACGCCAATACCAATACCAGCCAAGGCAGTGCCAACACCGCCTATTGCATCAGTTATTTCTTTTAATAGATTTACAAGTGTTGTACCGAAATCAATTATCTCATTAATAAATCCCGAATCTATAAGACTAGTAATAAGCTCGTCGACCGCATTCTTAAACATGGTTATATGTGCTTCTACGCTAGTGAGATATTTCTCATTCTCGCGCATAGCACTACCTTCGGCATTTTGAGCCGCCTCATATGCTTCACGAATAGTGTCGGGATTAGTTAATATACTTGCCGCGATATTTGAACGGTTTTTACCTGCAAGTAATTCTACAAGGGCATTAGCTCTGTTGGTGCCCGCCTGTCTATCTTCAAGCTGGATCTCCTTATAAATATCAGCAATGTCTTGCATGATCTCATAAGTACTACGAAGATTACCATTATCATTATAGATATCTACGCCTTTGAATCCATTAGATGCAACGGCGGTATAATCCATAATAAGCTTACGAGTTTTTGATTCTGTTCTTACGACAAAATCATCAACGCCTTCTCCAAGCTCTGCAAGTTCGTCCTTTGCTTCTTTAGTACCCGCAATTCTAAGCGCAATTGTCCTGATACCAGTACCAGTCTTAAGCGCATCCTGAGTGATTATATTACCGCCAACAACAAGTGCAAGAGCTTCTTCAAGACTATTACCCTGAGTAGTTAGTGCTGCCGCAGAGTTCTGAAGTGCAGTTGCAAGCTGATCGGTGGCAATAGGAAATTCGTTACCAAGTTTATTAATCTTGTCAACAATTTCCATTTTGTCAAGTTCAGCATATGCTTGAGACGCAGATACAAGCGCCTGAGTCGCACTATTAATATCTTGGAACTCGGATACGTTCATAAGTATCTGGGCGGCTTTTGCAGACTCGGCAGCTTCAGTAAGAGATTCACCTATACGCATCCAGTCGGCAGTAGACTGTTCAAGCGTAAGAGCAGAAGAGCCTATGGCATCAGCTGTATCGAACAATGTTTGCTGATATCTTTCAAGAGAGAATCTTGTCTCATCAGACACTTTCATCATTTCAATGAGTGCAGTATCATATTGCTTAACAACATTAACAGCCTCACGCATATAACGAATAATGTCATAGAATGAGAAGAACTGTGCCATCATTTGATAATTTTTATGTCGCCATTCTTTCATAAAATTACCAAAGAATGTTCTATCAGATTTACTTACTGTACCAGAAAGCTGGGAAACCTCCTTAAAGTAATTGTTGTATTCTTCGGTTAACATTTCCCTAGCATCATCATCAACTATATTTTGAAGTTGTTTTCTTAATTGTTTAACCCTAGAAATAACTGTTGGATCTGCTTTAACTTCATCTATCTGAAGATTATCAAGTTTCCTTACAAGTTTTTTTATATCGAGCTTGTCTACTACAGTTTGATTTATCGCTTCGCCAACATTATATCGGAGATCAAATAATTCTTGACGTATAGATTCTATATCTATTTCAGAATAATCGTTATTTTTTTGAGCAGTCATTAATGTATCTTTAAGTTCTGCTGCTCTTTTATTTGCATTTAATATAGTTTCTTGTGCACTCTTAGAAAGATTTTTATCTTTTCCTTTATAAATAATCTCATCTATTTTTGATATTGCTGTAAGAAACGTATTTATTTCTTTTGCCTTTAATTCTAATCCTGTTGAAATTTTATCAAAGGCATTAATATTTTTTAAAACATTTTGTATAGCATCTTGTGCACCTTTTATATTGTCAGAAGTAACTGGCGCATTAAGAATATTAACATTGTCAATTAAATCTGTTCGTATCTGTATTAATTGTTCTTTTAAAATATTATCTGTTGTAGTGTTTATTATCTTATTTATTTCATCAACATATTGCTGATAATGTTTTATTGAGTTAGTTTGACTTTTTTTTACATCAACATTGTTGTTTTGTAACTTTGATAATATTTGTCCTTGTTTATATAAATAATCACCAAATGAAAGATTTCCTCTTTCTAAAACATTATTATTATATTCGTCTAATAATTTCTTTGATTTATTATCTATATTTTTATTAGAATTATTATTAGATTCAACTGGTTTATTTTCAGATTTATTTGTCTTATCCTTTTCAACAGTATTAGTCGTGGATTTGCCATTTGTAATTTCAATGGTCGCATTACTTATTTTTTGCGTAGCCTCAGCAATACGTTGAGTTCCAGTTATTTTTACCTCTGAAGGACTGCTAATTGTAACTTTAGTTGTATCAATAGATACCGATTGGCCGTTTATATTTGTCTGCGTATTATCAACATTCTCATTTGATTGCTTATTAGCATTAATAGCGTCAGCTACAGTTTTATATCCTCTGGTAAGCATCGAATTAATAAGCTTGCCAATTTCATTATCCTGATATTTAGGATCAACCTTGAAGTCAACACCGCTCTTACGAACTGCATCCACAAACATCTGAATACTCTTTTCACTACCAGTACCTTTTTTTTGTATGGTTTGCATAGCATAGAGTTTCTGGAAGCGTTCAAAGAATTTAGACATTTGTTGAACTTCTAATGCTCTTGCTTTAGCTTCGTCAGAATGACTAGTGGTAGATCGAAATGCCTCAAGAGCAGAAGCATAGTCACCTTTAAGCATCGCATCGACTATACGTCCAGTAGTGGTAGTAGTAGCAAGTTTAGTAGAACTAAGCTTATCTATCCCTGCTAGTCTTAAGTCTTTAACTAAGGTATCAATGGCATCGAAATCTAAATTGCCAGCCCTTTCTCCTGCTAATATCTCTGCAAATTTTTGATTCGCTGCTTTAACAAGTTCGTCACGAGTAGCAACTAATGTTGCTTCTGATTTTTCAGCAATTTCTTTAACTGTATTCTCTATGTTGTTAGCAGTTTCTTTAACAGTATTCGATACGGTTTGATTAGTATTTCCTGAAGCAGAGAAGATCATCCCCCTCTGAACTGCTTGCTCAGCTACTTTTTGGAAAAACTTAAGCGCATCTCCCTTAATGGTTTCAACCGATAACATGCCAAACATGTCACGTATTTTATCAAAATCAGTTATAGATTCATTAATAAGTTCATTCTTAATTATGTCTGCTAATTGATTTAATTGCGTAATGATTTCTTGAGAAAGTTCAGATTCAAAGTTACTAGATACCCATTTACCATTTTCATCGAAAAAACCCTCTGTTGTTTTCCTGCCGAATGCTTCATTTATATAACTACTTTGTAATTGAAGGGGGAAAAACATGCTTTGTGTTTCTTCGTCCTTGGTTAATAATTTATCAGTATAACCTACTTGATCATTAAACAATGATGACACTAAAAATTTGGATAACCTTGTTAAATATTCATCATCACGTTGTTCGGGAGTCATTTTTAACAGATCGGAATAATCTACTGTAAGTAAACTACCATTACTTGAAATATAGGATTTGTATTCATTAAACAAATCTGAATTTACGCCCTTTTGTAGTTCAGAAGCTATATCATGAATCTTTTGTTCTATATGTATAAAATCATATACTACGTCTTGTATTGAAGGAATATCAAAAGACATCTCACCTGGATGATTATGAATTTGACCTACAGTATACGCAGACGTAGAATTAACGGGCGTACTACCTGCATCTAATTGGGTTATTACTGAATTTTTAGAATATATTAGTTTTCCATTTTTATCCCTAGTGAGATTATAATTTATTTCATAAGGAATTTCAGCCATAAACGACGTTAATAAATCGTCTATATTCTTTACATCATTTATTGCCTTTTCAAGTCTTCGTGTCTCTTTTGCTATATCTTTGTCTTTTTTTAATTCATCTATATGTTCTTTTTCGTCAATTTTAAGTTGATTAAGATCATCTTTTCCAATGAATTTGGTATATCCAAAAATATCATTCGGAGTTTCATGTTCATGATCAACATTATCTATAATATTTCCTGAGCCATTGATCGTCCCATTGTTTATATTAATTGTTGCGTTAGAAGTATTAACAACAACCTTTTCAGCTTGTTGTGTAATTTCACTAATGGGCTGAGTTTCCTCTTCATCTTTTACCTCACTCATTAATTGAGCAACAATTTCTTGATTCCTTGCGTATAATCTTGTAAGTTCTTGTTGATACTCAGCTATTTTCTGAGGGCTTCTTGTATTGTTGATTTTATCAATTAATTCATTTATATAATGTCTATTTTTGGTAAATTCACCTTGAGGTGTTTCTCCCCAATGACCCTTATTTTTCATTATTGCTTCAGGGATTGACATATATGTGCCATCAACAAGACCCTTAACTATATTTTTAATTTGATCTTTATATGCATCAGAAAAATCAATATTAAGATTATTTTCTTTTATTAAATTAACTAATTCTTTTATTAATTCATTATCATATTTATCAGCATTTCGCAATTCATCAAAAAGAGCATCTGCCTTGCTAAGTAATTCAGGGTCTGAATTTTTATTTTCATATCCAATTCCTTGGATATTGGCAAGCACATTAACCTCTACTTCTCCGATAGCATCTGTAAGCTGTTGTTTAAAATTTGATACAGTGGAATCTTCAATTTTAAGTTTTCCAACTGTAAATCCTTCCTTGCTTAAACTTGTCTTAAGTTTTTCTATTGAACGATTGAGAGCGTCAGAAAAATCTTTTCCAAATGCATCTTGCAATCCATATATACGCTCTGCAAGCTTCTCATCTATATTGCCATTTTTTTTAGAAAGTTGTTCACGAATAGACTTAAGATACTTTGTAGTTTGCGTAGTTCCCCAAGTTGGATTAATAACGGCGTCTAATTCGATAGGATGTGTATTAACGAACTTTTGGAGATTATCTATTACAGTTTTTAATTCTGCAATAAGTTCAGCATCCGTTCCTTCCTTTATAACTACACCAGTTCTTATTTCATCATTGTTCTCTTTTCCATTAACGACTTTCTTTTTGGTGTCAGCCTTTTTTTTCGGCGCCTTTCTTTCAGTTAGCACTTCAGCCTTGTTGGCTTCTTCCATTGCACCTTCAACTGACTTAATAGCACCAACAATAGAGCCCTCAATATTTTTAGATATAACATCTATAAAATCATATATTTCCTCAAAGGTTTTGAATGTCTTCCCTTCGAGACCACCCAATTCAACTGTTATAGTGTCAAGAAGATTTTGCATTGCCTTGGGAACTTTTACACCAGACAAATGATCTAAATCTGCATAATTATAAAAAGCAGTAAAACTTTCTTTGAGTTTGTCCAAAGCTTCAGCTTGCTTTTCAGCATATTTTTCCAAATCATCGTTATCGACATTATTTAATTTTGCATTATTAAAATTTTTAGTTGCCTCAGCAAAATCTTTTAAATCTTTTTGAAGTCTTTGTTTTACTTTTTTTATTTTTGCATCAACATCATCAACATCTTCTATTTTAAATATTTCAATAGCTTTTTCGGCATCGCCATTTGTTAAATCGTCCGCTGCAATTTTCTCTGTTTTTATCCATTCAAGAAGATTATTGTAGCTTTCAACTATTTCTTTCCCGCCTCTTTTAATCGCAGATGCAGTTTCACTTAGACTATCATTAATAGAAGAAGTCATATTGGTTATGTCGCTAGTGATACTATTAGTTATTTGCTTTACGCCAACATCTCCAACCTTTATACTATTAGATAGATTATTAAATTTAGCCTCAAGTGCATCAACTGCAATTTTAGTTTCTGCAAGAGAATTAGTAAGTGCCGCCAAATCAGTAAGCGTCTTAGGATTAACTCCACTAGCTTGAGATAAAACATCTATTTTGTTTGTTACCTCAGAAATCATCTGAACAGCACCAGCTAAAGTTTTTTCTACATTTTTAAGTCTAGGTTCAAGATTTTTATCAACCTTCATATTTGACAACTCTTGACCCAGACCTTGAACCGCGCCAGTAACCTCTTGTAAATTTTTTATATCAACGGCAATACTGGCGCTAATTATTTTTGAATTTGCCATAGTTTATACCTCACTTTAAAAATCTATTAATTTATATTTTCGTTTTATTTTCGATTGAGCAATGGCATCCTTTATTAATATATCTTGCTCAAGATATATATTTTCTAATTCATCAAATATTTGCGAAATAGGATCTGGTCTAGTTGGGGGAGGATCATTGTTAAAAATACTAAATGGGCCATGATAACCTCCAAGTGCTTCAATGGAATCGAAATCTATATCGGGATTGTCTGTAACAGAATTATCTATTACACACCCCATAACCATTCCATATACCTTATATGTGTCTATTTCATATACATCATCAAAAAGTTCGGGAGTAAGACGTATACCTCCATAATACTTACCACTACTAATATTTGTATTACGATACGGACGAAACGCTTTAGTTTCAAATTGATAATGTCGAGAATAATTTCTAGGAATGTAATCATCATAAAAATCTTTAATAGCTTTATTGGCTACAGCACTTAATCTATGTTTAGCCTCTTCGGCAACATGATTCCCTATATCATTTTTTAAATTATTCAGCTCTCTATTTAATTGACCAAAAAAATCTTTATTTATCGCCACCTTGTTTTTCTTCTCCACTATTTACACCTCCAGAAATAATCTCATTAATAATAGCAGTGATTGCGGAATCAGAAGAAGAAAGAACTCTATTAATGACGTTGCCAATTGAAGTAACATTTTCAATTTCATCATTAAAAACCATATTTAAAACAGTGTTAAAATCGCGAGCGTCTTCAGGCATGGCACCAATAAGCTTTTTAGTATACTTTTTTTCTGCCAACATATTATAATCCTTAAGAACGTTTTCAGAAAAATCAAGATCTGTATATAATTTAATAAGTGCTAAAAATGTTAAAAATTCTTTTTGCACTGTATCAATTTTAAATACTCTTTTTTCGACACCCATTGGATCTATAACACTTGTATAGCATGCAGTATTAATTATTTTTTTTGCCTCGGCAATTTTATTTTCAAGAGGCACATATTGTTTGATGATATGCTTTTCAACAACACCTTCTTTATGATCACCGTTCATCTGTGCAATAAATGTTTCTATATTCATAATCTTAATTCCTTTCATTCAAATAAATCAGTTGCTTGCATAAGCCATCCAGCTTCAGCTATACATATCGCCTCAGCTTCGTCATCGCCACACTCTATCTTGTGTGACCTCATAACTTTATTAACGGCTTCTTTTTTAAGTTCTTCTCGTTTAAGCTTAGCCCCACCCTTATTTAATTTTATTCCAACGGTACTACGCCAAGCAGATGGAAGTAATTTAAAAAATGGTATATTATTTTTTCTGCATACATACATTACCGCTCCAAGAATATTAGACAACATCTTGGTAGTTTCGATATTCTGTTTATTCCATGAGTCCTCAATATAAACCACATCGGGCGAATTATCAATTATAAAAGCGCCTATCTCATCCATCATATCCATTACACGCTTTTCAGAATCTCTGTTTCGTTTCATATCGATTATGTCATGATATACTAACTTACCATCTTCAATAATTGCTAAGCCCGAACATGTAGTGCTTGCATCAATTCCTGCTACTTTCATAATCAAATATCTGATCGCGACGCTTACACCATTTATCGTAAGCATCGCGAGTTTCCTCTCTATTAAATAAAAAGACCATAATTGGCTGATGCGTCTTACGGTCTTCACTAATTTCTATGTCATTAAGGACAACGCCATTCTCCAGATAAAAAATACACTGCTGTATATTAAGGATCCTTATCTGGGAGAATAGCTCATATGTCCTTCCAGTTATCTTACTTGTCTCATAAACCTTCTCATTCATTTTATTCGTTTTCCTCCTTATTCAGTAAACGCATTTATAATTATTTTAAATGTAGGCGTTTGCTTTGCTATAATTAATTCTGTTTCCTTAACATCATTAGCAAATATTAATTCAAATCGCTTATCCCCCTCGGCAATTATAAGTGCTGGTGCGATAGACGAACTAGTAGATACTATATCCATAACAACACCCCAATCAAGAATTATGATATGCAGTATTAATAATTGAATCTTTTACAATCATTTCTGCAATCTCAGACTTAACTACAACTTCTGCAGCCTTGGGGCCATCAACTCCAATCAATTGCACTTGCACAGTTCCCGCTTTAAACTTTAACGTATCTTCTTGTGTAAGCTTTACTACTGCAACATTAGAAGCATTTATTAATGGCTCAACGTCTACTATGATACTACCTTGTTTAAAACGAAAGAAGAGGGTGCTGCCAAGATCTGCATATTTTACACCATTTGATAACTGTATAGTAAAAATTGGAGTGGTGCCTTTTATTATTTCCACCATATTATTTACCTCACAAAAAATGGGATAACCATCACCAAGATTGTGAAATGTTATCCCATATAATTAATCTTCTTTCACAATCTTTGCTTCCTCTTTGGGAGCCTTTTTAACTTTAACAATTTCGTCTAACTGCTTCTGAATTTCAGCAGTAAATTTTTTATCCTTAGAAACTTTAAGAGCCTCAAACTGATCTCTGGCGTCTTCCTTATCTATATGATTATTTTTATAATTAGATAAGATATTAAATACATTCATGCACTCTTCTGAGTCATAGAGATATCTCCAAGTTTCATCTTTATTATCAGCGCCACAATTAGGGCAATACCTATACTCTTTGCCACAAATAATGCAGCTTCTCATGCCTCTTTTTGACATTAGTTATTCCTCCATAAAATATAGGAGGCGGATATTACACCGCCCCCTACAACAATCTCAGAATAGATTATGACTGATTAGTAACAACAGTGGTAACTGCGTCCTCATCAGGGAAGTAGATGTAGTAAAGAACCTTATCTACGGAATCGCAATAATCGATCTGGAGGTTACCATTGTAATCAGTCTCGGTGTTCTCAGCATCAAGGTTGATGGTAACGGAAGGATCGGGCTGGAAGCTGGGAATGTAAACATAAGCAGCTCTGTAAGCATCCTCACAAGGATCTACGATAGCAACATAGAGAGTAAGGTGGATGGTGTCAGGGAACTTAGAAGCGGTGTTCACAAGCTTGTATCCAGAAGTTACATCTCTGTCGTACTTAACAAGATACTTGGTAGGAGCATCAGTAGCAGTTGAAGGAACGGTGATGGTCTTTGCAGAAGCATCATATGCGAAAGTCTGATCTACAACTGCAGAAGTTCCCTGAGAGAGAACCTTTCCGTTAGCACCGTTGTTGTAAAGTCCCATTACATGAATGGTACCAGTCTTAGCATCAGCAGCCTCAATGGTAGTACCAGCAGCTACGATGGTAATGAAAGGCATTTCAACGGCTGCGCCTGAAGCAGCAACTTCCATGTCAGATCCTGACTGAGCGTTAAGCAGAGCAGGAGAAAGCAGAGCAGAAGTAGCGGTAAAAGTACCAGACTTGCTCTGATAGATAGTACGGATAACGTTTCCGTTCTTATCCTGAATTTCAATAGGATCAGAGCTTATCTCAATGGAAGCAGAGGTAAGCTGATCAAGGGTGTAAAGAAGCTCATTGTCGAAGTCCTGAGCTACGCCATAGATAATCTCTTTAACGGCAAAGTTACCAAGATTAAAAGCCATAGTGTTTTCCTCCTTAAAATTTAAATATCCTTCGCAAAGTCATAACTTGCGGGATCTATTTTCTTTGCATCTACAAAACCTGAATACATACCTTTAAGAACAGCGGTGGCATGTTCATACAGTTGAATACGCTTGAGCGAATCAAAGAACTCTGCCACGCCAACATCACGCAATTCTTGCAGTGAATGCTTGGTGGCGGGATGATTAATATATGTACTAATGAGCGGCACAAATGAAAACGAAGAAGTATCTTTCTTCTTAGCTTTTTGTGACAGCTCCACATTATCCTTCCTTATCCACCACTCCTTTAGGTGTCGATCCTTAGTGATCTCTTCTTCAGGCTTCATATTAAAAACTGTTTGGAGATATTGATGGAAATACTGATAGACGACCTCCGTTATCTCCGTGTCGGATTCTTCGTCATATAAAAATATTTCCTCAGTGCCGTCCTCTTGTGGACGACTATAGACTTCAAATTTAGAAAAGTCTACATTGTCAAACAACAGATTAACCACTTCTGCATCTAACTCTTTATACATCATTGTAAACATCTGGAAGTCGCTGATTGCACACCAGTCTATTCCAGAGTTCCAAAGCATTAGCCTATATTGTGTAGTGTTCCCAACTAATATACTCAAAGTTCCATAGAATCTACCTTCACCAATTTGTATGATGTCGCCAATAGTGGGCGACTTAACAGTGACTGTTCCTCTGACACCCTCTACGTCAATAGTTAGCGGATCACCAAAGAATATCTTTAAACGATCAAATTCTAGTTTAGGATATCTCATTTAGCATACAACTTATTAACAAGCTGTGGCTCACCATTAACAGTTTTAACGAGATTTGCATCAGTGTAAAATTCAAAGGTTAATGTTCGACATGCATAGTTGTCGTCAGTCGTACTGGGTACGTCTGCGATTAAACGAGCCTTTCCACCCTTGAACGGATAAAAGTTAAATTCATGTATAAGCAACGATGCTAACAAATCATGGCGCGCGATACCAAGGTCTGTTATACCACCAGATAATTCAGTGTCGATAGTTACCGCCTGATTCTTTTGTTCGCATAGAATATAGAAAATAATCTGTTGACGTTTCTGTTCCATGGCATTTCTCATATCTCTGGTTCCTATTCTTTCAAAGCGCGTTTCAAAACAAATGAAATTGTTAGCCTCTACCTGAGTAGGGTGAACAATATAATAAGGCATGATTGAGCGACCAAAATATTCATCTGGATCAGCTTCAACCTCTTCAAGTTGTTTGTTGTCTAACGCCTTAAGAATATATTTGTTACTTATAAGTTTTTCCTTTATTTCCTTTTTGAGCTTTGAGTTGTCATCTTCTACATCATTTGCGAGGGACGCAAAGTAGGCGGTATCTTCATCAGTCCATTCCATACGTATCCCTCCTTTATAATCCTGCAATGGCTAGTTGCAGTGTACCAACAGCTCCAGTAATAGTAGAAGTATAAGATATGGTTAGTACCTTTCCTACATATGCTGTGTCGTCGGCAAACTTAATACGAATCTGATTTGGATCTAGGCTGGCAGTATCTTCAGTAATTAACGCAGATACGTCTACGCCATCAACAGTGTAACTCCATGTTCCATTTTCAAATCCAATCTCTTCGCCATCTCTATAAAATTTAACAGTAAGTTTCTTTGAGCTTCCACCAATCTTAATAGACTTGGACACACCAGACGCCGTTATTTCTACGGTAGCACCAACTACTGGTGCGGGTTCATCACTGGGGTCTACTGGAGTAGAGTCTCCATAATAGTCCGCATACATACCAAGAATACTGGACGGATCGCCATCGACTTCATATTCAATGTAGTCACGATTAGGATCCCATACATCTTGAGCAGCAGTATAAACACCAATACCATGAGGCGTAGTACGAGATACTTTAGATATCTGCCATACACGCGGTATCGCACCTTTGGTCGTATCTATCTTTGTGTCAACAATAAGTCTTTGATTATAAGTAAGCTGAGAAGTAATCTCGTTCATTGGCAGATAAAATTTAATAACGTCGTTAGGCGTTTCAAATACCCAGTCCATCCACACACCACTCGAATAGCTGTTTTGGTTTCTCTGGACTCCCGCCATTTGATATTTAGTACGATTGAAAATCCACGTAAAGAGATAGTTTACCCTAAGTATTTCATAGGTAGGGAACTGAGCATTGTTGCTCTGGGCTAATCCTACCACAAGCCACCTATTATATTCTCCACGATAATCTGGAATGTCCACATATAATCCACAAGGAAATGTGGCACCCCATCTCTCTTCATAATCTTTCTTGTAATAACTTACCACCTCAAGATCCTGAGAAGGCTTGAACATAATGTGGTAACTTACAGCATCCTTATTAAGAGTTTGAGAACTATTTTCCATATACTTAATGGATATAGGTACTTTATATTTATCGTCCTCGGGACTTAAGCCCGTGAACTGTCTAGGGTGTGTATCATGCGCATAATCATAGAAATATGCAGTACGAGTTTGCAAATCGTCGTACCATGTTTCTTCCATTACCATATCGGATTCTACCTTATGGGCTTCACCGTTGGTATGCGCACCTACTATTTTCTTGTAAGTTGATAGTGAGGGCATCACGCACCTCCGATCCCAATCTTCATTACTTCACTTCCAGCGTCAAGTACAAGTTTTCTGTACTTCTTAAACTCGAAGCTCTCTGATTGAAACTCCTTTAAAGCTTTTGCAAGTTTCTTTGCTATGTTGACCATTTCAGTGGGGTATTCAAATACCTCATTAAGACCGTCAAGATCTGAAAACAAATCTTCAAATGCGGCAACAATATCTACATCTGGATAGTTAGCCGCAGTCTCAGGATCAACTATAAGCAACAGATAAAATATCTTTTTCTGCAACAGCTTCTTTTCATTTTCTATTTGCTCAGCAGTGAATTTGATCGTCATGTGTTACCTCCTTCCAAATACTTGTTGGAGATAAAGCCACGATCCCTTATCATCCTGCGAACCTCAAGCTCAGTATCTTCTTCAATTCCACGCAATTCAGACATGTGATTACTCTGTGCGTACCACTTTACTTCCTTGCCTGAAAACATCTGAGCCAATAATGATGTCTTGCGAACCTGAGGATGTACCCACTCATACACCATAGCTTTGCCCAACATATTAATCATAAAATCATCATCCCCATTAACATCGGGGTTTTTCATTTCATATGTAAGCACCGACTCGTCATCATTAAGATTGACAGTTATAAATAAAGCTCTGATGTAAGGAGTTCCGATAGCCTTGTGCAGATATTCATTTAACTGCTCAATGGTTATATCTTCATCCTGAGTTGCAATCTTATAGTCCGCTATGTTGGACAGAAAGCTACTGAAAATATCATCGTAAACTATAGAAGACATAACCTTCCTCCTTTTACGATTACTGAATTTCTGCTACTAATGAAAGATCAATATTAAGGATTCTTTCAAGTGCTTTAATTTTTCTTACGCTATCAAGCGTTCCATTGGCAACACTAGTAGACACAATATTAATAAACTGTTCTTTAGCACCTTTAGGAAGTATTGCAATTGCATCTTCCATTTCAGCTTCATTCATTAAAATGATATCGGAAAGTTCTTTGACTGTAAATTTTTCTTTATAAAATTTATCAAGCTCTGGAAATTCTTTTATAAATAATTCATCCTCTACTATTATATAGGGCGTAAACAGATATGCAGAATGAGAGCGTACAGCACTTACTAAGTCTCTATACTCTACCTCAAGTTCATCTCCATAAGTCATAAATCTGTATACCATTTTAGTATTAGACCCTTCCATACAAAGCTTTCCAACAGTTACTGATCTACAAAGTATGCCGTCAGAAGCATCGTGTTTCACACGCTCCTTAACTATTTCAACGGGTTCATCTTTGATATTAATAGAATCTACTTCAATTGTTTTAGTTGTAGATTTCTTAGTAGCATTTTTCTTAGTAGTCGTTTTCTTTGCGTAAGCCATAATTATATAATCTCCTTTTATTCAATATGTGGAGGAGCGATATGCTCCCCCACCGTTATTAAACTTTTCCACTAAAGTAGGAACTCTCTTTATCGTTTATTAATTAGGGAGTAATAGTCCAAACACCGAACTGTCTGTTAGCCTTAACAGCGATACCCTGCTCGTACTGAACTTCGTACTTGCCGATGTCGTCGATACGGCCATGCTCCTCACCCTTCTCGGTAATCTCGTCAAGCTCGGTCTCTCCGCGGGTAACGAACTCGATAAGCTTGTAGTCATCGCTAGGAAGAATGTAAAGCTTGGTGTCATCCATAAGCTTGGTGGTAAGAGTCTTGTCAGCGAATCTCTGCTCAACCTCTACCATATCAGTTCCCTCATAAGAAGCAAGTCTGCCAATGGCAGCAACAGAGTCCTTCTGAGCATCGCTTGCCCACTGAACGTTAGCAAGAGCGGTGATCTTTCTAAGAGCGTTCTTGGTACCAAGAATTACAGCGGAACCATAGAGGCTTCTTACGTTATCAACGATCTCATCGAAATCGTCCTTGGTAGCTGCGCTAAGAGCACCAGTGTTTACGAATCCAGCGGTAACACGAATGTTTGCAACAGCGTTAGCAATTGCGCCATAGATGATACCCTGATTCTTAACCATGATGGACTTAACAAGCATAGCAATAAGCTTTGCAAAATCCTCCTGACCAACAAGATATCTGTTGATGTCAAGACCTACAGCTGCGCCATAGCGAACCATAGGAAGGGTGTAGGTTGATCCAAGGGTAGGTCTCTGAAGGATATAGTCGTGATGTGACTTTCCTACAACAGCGATGGAAAGGATGATATTCTCGTCCTCTACCTTGAACTCAATTGCATCACCGTCAGCGATGTTTCTGTAGTCAACGAGCTTGTTGAACCACTCAGACTCTCTATATCCAACATTGAGCTCGGTGTCAACAATCTCTTCAATAAGGTCGAAGAATCTACGGATCTTTCCCTCTCTATATGCTCTCTTGAACTCTCTCTGGGTGAATCCCTTCTCAAGTCCACAGAAGTCAAGTACAAATGCACGAAGCTTGTCATTAGCTTCTGCCTTAGAAACTACCTTACCCTCATCGTCGATAATCTCATTACCACGAGAAAGGTCGAACATAAGGTTCTTGATAGCGTCTTCATTGGTATTGTGCTTAGCGAAGATGCTAAGTTCCTGATCGGAAAATGTAAGTCTCATAATATATTGTCCTCCTTTCTCTCTAATTAGGGTGCAGTTACCTTGAGCTTGTTACCAGTAGCAACTTCAACAGTTGCACCTTCAACAAGGTCAACGGCTTTGCTGGTGTTGAATGTGAAAATTGCCTCAGACTCCTCGACAACATCGAAGAGCTCGAGAACATAACCCTTTACGGTATCGCCGTTTGCATTGAAGAATACATCGGGCTGATCCTTATATCTCTCGTCCTCAACGATGGGAGAATTGTAAAGGAATACGGGAGGATTCTCAACGTCGATAGCGGTAACTTCTACATACCAATTTCCGTTAGCAGCAGCGTGAAGCTTGCCTACGAAAGAGCTGTTACCAGCGGTGAAATTGTAACGATCAAAATCCTTCCATGCACCTACAGATCCGATAACACCGTTATCAGTGTCTGCTGCGACAAAAATATTGAGAGTGTGTCCATCTCCGCCACTTCTAACTTTGGACGGAAATGCAACGTTATGCTTAGAAACTGTAACATTATAAGCCATGATTTGTTGCTCCTTTCAAAAAATTATTTATTTAGAAAACATATTGCCATATCTACCAGCATTCTTCTTCACATTAGTAGGAAGAGGCTTGCGTGTAGTCTGTACATTCTGTTCTGCAAACTTAAGAGAATGGTTCTTAGCTGCGTTAAGCAGAATGGAATCAGCTTGTGCTTTAACTTCGTCAACAGTAAGCTCAAAGTGTGCTTCTGTCTCCATAAGTTTAGCGAACTCCTCAGTATTACGAACATCTGTATAAGCGTCGTCATTGAGAACGTTCATCTTCTCAGGCTCGTCTTCATATCTCTGAAGTCTAGTCTGAATGTCATTATAAGAACTGCGCATAGACTCGAGCTCTGCCTTTTCATCTGCGGTTACCCAAACAGACATGACAGCAACTCTTTCTCCAACAAGAGCATATGAATCGCCAGTGCGCTCTACGCTCTGCTTGTAAGCATCACCAGTACACCAAGACTGCATGATTACATATCCTTCCTCGTCGTAGAAATCTACGCTATACCAATCATCTTCGCCATAAGTAAGATTTACAAGATTGGAAATTGCTGCATACTTTTCCTCAAGATTAAGAGAGAACTCCTTCTCACCAACCTTCAAGGATGCCGTAACTACAGCATCTTCAGATGCGGAAGGTTCAGTGCCTTCGCCTTCTTCGGGCTCTTTCTTTCCGACGGGTTCTTCTTTTTCTGTTTCGGGCTCAGCGGGAGCTTCGGGCTCTACGGGTTCAGGATCAGCCTCAGGTTCAGCAGCGGGTGCTTCCTCTTTGTTCTCATCCTCAGCAGTAGGCTCTTCCTCAGCAAATGCTTTTGCAAATGCTTCCTCAAGCTCTTCGTCTGAAAGACCTTCGGTTTCAAAAGTAATGTCTTCGGCAGTCTTATTATATTTTGCGAGTAATTCCTCAAACTTCATAAGACCTTCTTTTCCTCCTTTCTCTGAATTATTTATAGCCAAACTCTGCTTAAGCTCTTCAACTTGTTTACTAAGCTCTTCGAGTTTTGCTTGCTGTTCACTGAACGAAACCTCGGCATTCTTGATCGTAATATTTGATCCAGCCATGCCCTCTCTAACTTCAGTTCCGTCCTCATTTCTTCCGAGAATGGTAACTCCCGTGAAGATAAAATCAAGAATGTCGAGAATCTTTTCTTTGGCATCATACTTCATTTCAAGAACTGCCATCTCCACACTTACTTTACACTCTTGCTCTCTACGCAGAATGTCAGCCGCAGCAGTGTAATTCTCAACAATTATTCCATCAACCTCTACATATTCCTTTTTCTTTTCTTCATCATAAACAATTTTAGGATTGCATGACTCAGGTAAGAAACCAACAATTTGTTCACCATTATCGTGAGCATGGAATTGTAATTCGCCATCGTCGTCCTGATATATGTATCCAAGTATGGGCTTATTGATCAACGACGACAAAGCATTTGTCATAGCTTCGTTGCTTACCCTACACCTATTATCATTTGTACCAGTATGACATGCCTGAAGATGGACTGGAAGATTTTCTCCAATCTTATCTTCTTCAAATTTCATAAGTCCATACTCACCGATTACAAACTGTTTGTCGGTATCTTTGGCACTGAATACACAGTCCTTGTTTTGTTCCTCAAAGAATTTGTAGAGATCGGCAAATGTAAGTAATGTCTTCATTGCCATCTCCTTTAGCCATATAACATATTTGTGAATTCAACTTCGTCATTCTTATCAAAAGTAGTTATACCGTCATTGGCAAATATATATTCACCATTGCTTTCAAACAATAATGTAAAACCGAGTTTGATAAGTTTATCTGCGGTCTCCTTCTTTTTTGTTTTGATGAAATTCGTTTTCATATTTCACCTCACTCGTTCCTTGTTCTCTCACCCGAATCACTTAATTCATCATCGGGAGTTTTTGGTCTGCCGCCTTCATCATTAGTACCACTTTGAGTATATGATGACGAAAGGGGAATCATTTTCTCTGGCAGTCCAAGGATAGTATTCTCTAATAGATTCATCGCCATAGTTGCCTTTTCACTAATACCATTAAAAGTATTATAAGCAAGTCTGTTGCTAAATCCATATTGACATGATTCAAGCAGTGTGGCCTGAACATCTTCTTTTGTATAAACAGACACCTCAAAGTATTTAACAGTGCAAGGATTAGACGCATTATACTTAAGCATACGATTAGTAAATCCTTCTATCTGTGGTATAAGTGGCGAAATGGCAAATTCGGTTTCTGCTTTAAGCCACGCCTTAAACGCCGCAGTAGAAGTAATCATATTTGCATTAAGCACGGCACCACCACCAGCAGTACCAAGTAATGTCTTTTCGCTTTGTTCCAGCCTATCTACATCTTTATCAGATGAAGTAGTAGAAAAATCAAGCACGTTATCTTTATCTACGTCTGCGGGTATAAGTGCTGCGGATATATAGTCTGGAAGATTTTCAAGCATCTTCTCGTAATAGCCGAGCATCAAATCGGGTGATACTTCAAAGTCATCACTACGTTTACTACCACTAATTGTCTCCATTGGTATAAGTAATAATTTATACACATTTAATTCATCAGCAATGGCTTGCAAATCTGCAAGATCATTAAGCGCTGCAAGCTGCTGGAATATAGGCATAAGCGGAGGAAGTATATGTGCGATGTCATCAGTACGAAATTTGAAACAAGCCGCATACTGATCATCCATATGAATCCACTTCTCACCAGTTCTTTCATATTCGCGGTACATAGAAAGTAAAGGATCCCCTAACCACTGCAATAACTCTTGCTGTGTCTGGTTCTTAAACTTACTCATATCTACTGCGTATGAAAAATCGTGAGACGAATATATCCCATCGATTTTACACCACGAAGGATCAAGAGGGTATAGTATACTGCCAGTATCATCACGATAGAATATGCCGTAGTATACATCTTCTCTGAACACTCGAATAAGTGCGGGCAACATAATGCTCTGAATATCATAAATATCCAGCCAGTTTAATGTGTCATTATATTGCTTAAGTATTTTACTTTCCTTATTTTGCTTGGTAAGTGTAAAATTAGGAATGACTTGTCTGCATCTAAAATCAAACATATCGGCATAGAAATTAACAAGTCTAAAGAATATCTGAGTCCTATAATACAAGTACCTTGCCGAAGTTATAAGGTTAGTCTCATTGTTAGCAGGGTTCTGAAGATATTGTCTAATCAGTCGCCTATCTTTGCCAATGATATTTTGAATGTCGTTCTTATTTGGGTCTTTAATTTTGAGCAGAGTTTCTTGTGCTTTCTTAAACAACAACTCGTTGATATTAGAGTCGTCGTTTATTTTATTCTTAATCTCTGCCGCCGTGCGGACGTTGCCCGCTGCTTTGGTTTTAGTCGCCATTAGGCAACCTCCTTTCTTTCATCAGCCGCCCATGGGTTTCCAAGTATCATTAGCGGTATTGTAATAATAAGCATCGCCAGTATCTAACTCTACGAATATACTCTTGTCGGGCGCGATCTCTTCCGCACCATTTGCAACAGTAGGCTTGATTTCAGAACTCTCGCCATATATTTCCCAAGTAGATACGTAGTCCGCATTACACTTTCTATTGACAATCATAATCGTGCCTCCTTTAATTTTTAAAAATTATAAATGCATGGGCAAGGATTCGCACCTTGCATAGACACTGGCGTTGTGCCTACCTCTCGATTCTAGAAATCGATCTCTAGCGTCTACCTATTCCGCCACCATGCAGTACCACACTACCTAAAATTTTACGTAGTAAATTTATACTTATTACCATAACATGAATACGGCCCGTCTTCGGTAACGGCCATATAATTTCCTCCATAGATCAAATCATAAGAGGGACTTTGATTAATCCATTTTTTCTTATTCCATCTACTTGTTGTGGGGTCTAGCACATATTGCTTGTCGACTTCTCCAGCACTATAATAAGTAATACCGTTAAGATCTGTCCATATGTATCCTCCACCGACAAAATAAGTACCTTCATCAAGCCCGTACCATGTTTTTGTCGTCCATTGTTTTGTGGTTTTGTCCAATACGAGATCATAAAGATATGTATTACCTTCATTTTTCCATATTGCAGGGGCACTTATATAATTATATCCATTAACTCCATACATAGGAAAATATATCCACTTCTTTAATGTCTTATCATATTTGTATTTAGAACCACAATACATATCGTCGTCTATGTAAAATATATTGTCTCCTAAAATCGGAGCTCCTATATCTACCAATTCCCAAGCGTAAAGATTCTTATTCCATTTATAGGTACGTAGCATATCATAACTATGATAGAAATCCTGATCTAAAAGTCCAGACCAATATGTATCGTTACCGTCATGCCATATTCCATGATTATTAAAATAATTACTAAGACCACCAACTGGATTGTTTATATATACTGGAACTTTTATATTTACTGCTCTCCATATATGATTTTGTTCATCAAATAATTCATGGGTATTTTTTATATAAGAACGCTCACTATCGTTCCAGACTTGTACTGTGTCAAAACTAGACATTGTTGTTGGAGATCCATAAAAATCTATTGAAACCCATAGATTATTTGTTTTGTCCAACATAAATGCACTGGCGGTTCCATTATAGAAATTGTAGTAGACATTATTTCCGTCAGTCCATACACTATTTCCATATGTAATATTAATATTCCATGTAACCTTTGTCCATGTACTAGTATTTTTATTTAATACATATTGATTATTATTATAAGAATAATAAATATTCGTACCATCAGTCCACACATACATACCGTCAAAATTAGTAAGTCCATTCCACGTTTTTGAATCCCATCTATTATTTTGACTATTAAAAATATACTGATTACTACCTGAAGAATAATAATGATTTACGCCGTCTGTCCAGATATTGGAATACCATATATAATACAATCTAGGATAAGAAATGTTTAAATTCCATGTATCCGTAGTTTGATCCAATATATACTGTTTATCTCCGTCTACACTTTCCAAATAAACATTAACTCCATCATTCCATGCCCAAGAACCATCAAAATTAGTAAGTCCATTCCAAGTTTTATTATTCCACGTATTAGTAGACTGATCTAACACATAATGTGTCGAATTAGCGGAATAATAAATATTTCCTCTAGTATCTGTCCAAATATATTCACCATAAAGATCGTTATGTCCACCCCATGTTATTTCGTTCCATTTACGCGTGACGCTATCTAATACGTATTGCCCATTTCCAGAAACTGGATATGAATAATACGTATTGGCTCCATCTGTCCAAATACAAGAAACAGTTAGATCGTCCATAAGAGAAAGCACTTTCCAAGTAATTGGCTGCCATGTGCTTGTGGATTTACTTAAAACATAATCACTCTTAAGATAAATATTACCATTAGGACTTTTCCACACCTCATTACCATAAAAAGAAGTATAACCCTTCCATGTTTTTGTTGTCCATGTACTGGTATTTTTATTTAATACATATTGTGCTGATCCATGAGAATAATAAATATTGTCACCGTCAGTCCATACATCACCACCCACAATATAACTATAACCATTCCATGTTTTTTTATCCCACTTGCGCGTCGTTTTGTTGAAAACATATTGACAATCATTATTATAACCATCAGAACCAGAAAAATACGTATTGGTTCCATCTGTCCAAGCGCCAAAACCAAAAATACCAACTCCAGCCCAGTCCATATCCACTCTATTCCATGTATCAGTGGCCTTATTAAGTTTAAACGTATAGCAAGGAGAGGAGTAACTTCCTTGTCCCCTAGAATAATAAATATCCGTTCCGTCAATCCATATTTCGTTACCATCTATATAAGAATAATTTTCAGAATATTCACTAGGAAAAATCCAATTTTTTCTAGTCCATGTATTAGTGGCTTTATTTAATATATATTGTCCGCCATCTTCGGAATAATATGTATCTATTCCATCAGTCCATGCATACTGTCCGTCACTTGGAGTCATGCCATTCCACGTTATCTGTTCCCATGTATTAGTGGTTTTGTCTAATTTATAACTTACACGATCATGGGTTATATACGTGTTATCATCGGCATCTTTCCACACATAGCTAGACTGCAAATCAAAAGGCAAGTTCGCTGTTACAAACATAGGAACTTGATTCCAAGACGCATTTTGCTTATCGTATAAGTATGTTGCAATATTTGAAGTAAAATATATATTATTTCCACTCTTCCAAATATCGTCAGCGTCAATATTATTATATCCGTTCCATGTTATAGAATCCCAGTTGCCAGTAGTTTTATTTAATTTATACTGGCCAACATTCCACAAACTTCCAGAACAATAAATATCTTCACCATCGTCCCAAATAAATCTAGCCTTAAATGATGTAAGTCCCGTCCATGTCTTAGCAGACCAAGTGCCAGTTTCTTTATTTAGAACATATTGATCATTATCGTTAGAATAATAAATATTGCCATCAAAATCTTGCCAAACGCCAGCGCCATAAAAATTGGTTAAGCCCTTCCAAGTTTTTGTACTCCATGTGTTAGTAGATTTGTTTAATACATATTGATTAGTTGCAGACGAGTAATATATATTGGCTCCGTCAGTCCAAACGTGAGAACCGCTAATATTGCTAAGTCCACTCCAAGTTTTAGTGCTCCATGATACATTGGTAAGATTGGCGGAAGACAGTACTTTATTATTTCCGTTATATGAATAATATGTATTAGTTCCATCCGTCCAAACATAACTTCCACAATAATTAGAAAGTCCACTAGTTGACACGGTTTCCCACATGTTTTTATTCGGATTGTACACATAATTTTTATTACTAGATTTTTCAGAATAATATATGTAGGTGCCGTTTGTCCAAAATTCAAATTCGTAACCCTGCTGAAACTTAGTAACAAAAGCAGTTCTTATTTGTGGTTTTTGATTTGATGTGCATCTTTTTAAAGTGTCAACGAAATGAAATTTTTTATCATTGCCTACGTACATTTCATTGACTTTTTTATTTCCAATAAATATTTTAGGGACATAATTTGTCCCAGCATACATAGACATATTATACCTCTCATTCCTCTGTAATTAAATACATTGTTCTAGGATGGCTTGCCGCATCAGACGGAAGGTCATTTACTAAAACAAAATTATCTACATCTCCAAGATTCGCACTTGGAATTGCATATATAGTATTGCCTATTTGAATTTTTGTTAAATTATCAGTTGCTGTACCAGAAGGATTTGCCGTTGCTCCTGATATGGAATATATGGTGCTTCCTATTTGCAGTTTGGTTAAATCAGCCGAAGCCGTGCCAGAAGGATTAGCTGTTGGCTGCGGTATTCCATATATAGAGCTACCAACTTGTAATTTATTCAAATCGGCACTAGCAGTTCCTGAGGGATTAGCAACGACGGTTGTTCCTCCACTTGCAGTGCTATTCAATGTTAATGTACCATCACTATAACTACTGGTCATATTAGTACCAGCTTTAATTTTGGTAAATGTGTTACGAGTTGTGACTGACCAGTTGCCAGTACTATTTATCTTATATACGAATACTTGATCGCCCTGCTGTGAATCGCTATGCGTAGAAACAGATCTGTAATACTGAAACTCAAATTCGGTTGGCGTTGTCTCGTTATTAACGTATGCCATAAACGCCATTCTTGTTTGTGCACCACTTGCAGGGTTGCTACCAGAACTTGCTCTACAGTACACAATCATATGAGAGTTATAGGCTGCAAGTATTTCAGCATAGGTTGATTTACCATATGCTGCTATAAACATACCATTGCTTGACGCATTATAGTTAATCCATTTTTCTCCGTCATAAGCCAATATATTACCAGCTGCAGGAGACGAAATAGTAACATCATCAAGTCCTCCAAGTGTAGAGCTTCCACCGCCTCCGCCACTCTCATTGGCGTTTTCCCATTTTTGAGTGGTAGAATTATATTTAAGCACCTGACCATTTGTAATATCTGTAACATCTACATTGTTTAGATTTTCAACACTTGGCATTGTTATTGTAAGATTCGCAACGCCTTGTGCATCAACTACAGATGTTCCGTTTACTTCAACATCTGTAACCCCACCACTTGCTGGAGGTGCTGTATTTTCCCATTTTGATGTAGTGCTATTATAACTAAGCACTTGTTTATTTGACGGATTAGTGATACTTGTATCAGATAATCCAGCAAGCGTATTACCGCCGCTCTCTGCATCATATATATAGTAAACTTTTGTCTTGTCAGTTTTCTGTGCAGGAGTTAATGCATTATAATCCGCTTGAGAAATTTCTATCGTTTCAGGTCTGTTCGTAAACTTGACCTTAATCGCCGTAAATAAATCACGAAGATTTTGATAATTTGAAAAATTCATTTTCTCCCTCCTTAATTATTTTTCCCTGCCAGACGAGGGAGACAATATCTGGAGAGAGGACTATGCCTCTCTCCACAATTTTAATTATTTGTAAGTTGGAATCTAAGGTTCTGAATTAACGCGTTAACAGTTTCTGCTGGTGTTGCCCGCTGCTTTTTTGTCGCCATGTTGGGCAACCCTCCTTTCATTATACGTAAACAAGAGGAGAAATTTTACTCTCTCCCCTTGCATAAAATTATTCTGAATATATAAGCATCACTCTGTAAGTTCTACCAGCCCTCCAATAGTATTTATTCTTGGGGCCGAGGCTAATTACTCCAAGTGTAGTATCAACGCTCCATGTTGGTATATTATTAATAGTAAACCCATATGTTCCATTGTAACTACTTGAACCGCAGCATGCTTGCCAAGGACTACTACTATTAGTTGGCGCACTCATTATTACAAAATCATTGAATGTATATGCTTGAAGTGTTGTACGATTTGTATCATACACAAGCAACGCATTAAGAGTTTTAGTAGTATCAATATTTATTTCAAGTACTGTTAAATCTTCTGCGGGTGTGATATCTTGAATGGTCAAATATGAATATCCACCACTAGTAACATTAACTAATGCACTGGCATATTGTGCAACATCAAATGTGCCATTTTGACCAATTTCAAGAGTGCCCGTAGGTGCATCAATTGAAACATTGACTTTTGAATAACCATCAAGACCTTCAGCACTTGCTATATAGGTTCCATTTTGTGTAATATTTTTTTCTGCCGTGTTACTAATACTGCCTGCAGTATTTACTGTAAATGTTCTTACAAGAGTATTGCCATCATATATATTAATACTATCGACACCAGTTGCACTTATCTCCACAACACGATCAAATGGTAAATCAGACCACTGCGTGATACCTTCTGTTTCTGCGGTAACCCTTATAGGGCAAGCAGGAACTGATACGGTAGTTACTTGTCCATTATTATCAACTATTCTCATAGTTCTTGTTGAGTGCATATCATTGGAATAACAGATTTTAATCATGTTATCTTCGACCCAAACCGAGGATACGAGAAGTGTGCTGATATAATCCGCCCATCCGTCACTCATTTGCCAGTTGTTCTCATTGGGATAGCAGGCTCTATTCCATTGAGATTCAGAACCATTTGCATCCATATGATATTCTCCAGAAATTAAATTATCACGTAGGATTTGATTGTCGGCTTTTTTCAAAGATGTACCATAGTAACCACCACCATGAAAAATACAATACATAATTGTGCTATCTGTTACAGTGCCTTCCCAAAACATACTATATGACCAGCCTCCTTGGGAATGATCATAAGGCATATCAAAACATTCAAAACGACAATTATATACTAATTGGTCATGTCCTCCTCCAGTACTAATTTGAAGACCATCTATATGTCCTGCTCCAGTTTCAGCCGTATGAGCTTCTACGTCCATTATATAACTATTTTTAATTACGAAAGGACTGGACGGATTAAGCGGATCTCCATCGGGCACATAATCCTCACGTATTGACTGGAAAAATGTTACATTACCAAGTAAACACCTATCCACAAAACCACTAATGCCTATTTTGTTGGCGGTACAATTACAAAATATAAAATTAATTTTTGTATCTTGAGGAATTGCACCATTTTGATATGCCGTTATAAATAGACAATTAATAAATACAAAAGTAAGATTATCTTTATAATAACTTTTATCTGTGGTGTAAGCGTTCATATTCATAAAAGAAAAACTTTTATAAGTGGTAAAATCATAATCCTGAAATATAATAATTTGATTGTCGGTAAGATTTTGGGTCGATGCAGGCTTATTAAAATCAATGCCAATAACATCGTTTAAATCAGTTCTCCAACCTATACCACTTGTATCGGTACTTGGATCAAATTTTTTTAACTGACCATGACATCCAGTATTATATTTATCGGGAATGATAAGTCTATCTCTAAGTAAACCATCACCATTGATAAGTGCAATTTCATCTGCTAGATCGCTAACTTGTATAGGAGCAGAAGTTCCTCGTTTTGCACGAACAGCATCAGCTATGTCTACAAGTGTTTCGCTATTTATTTGCCATTTTGCCATTATACACTCTCACCTTCTGCCTGAGGTAATTCAGGAATATATACATTTTGCGTTACTCCGTTAATAGTGATCTCCGCGATCTTAGTGCCAGTTGCTTGGGTCTGTGTCCAAGTTACAGTATCTCCTTCGCCGCCGCCACTATATTCGACGTCGCCATATTTTATAACTCCCATAATTTCCTCCTTTCTAGAATAAAAATTATTATTACAACTATCTGCGGATAACTCTAATAATAATTCCCATTCTTAATAAGGGGCTAAGATTAACCTAGCCCCTTACAATTATTCATTAGTTGAGAATTGCAATGAGTGCCGCAACTTGTTCGTTGGTAAGTGAATCAGGTTCAGCGGATGAAATAAGATCGGTAATAGCAGTCTCATCAACTTCAGAAGAATTCCAAGCTGTGTTTGCAACGTGAGCAGCTTTGAATTTGTATAATCCATCTTCATGAGTTACAATTGCGCCAATTGCATATGCTTGAGTTTGATCAAACTCAGGAGCAACCATTCCTTCGGCACCGTCTATCCTATCGTTTATTGCATCCATATCAAAGAAACTTCCGACAATATCAAACTTAACACTGGAAGTCCTTGCGTAATAAGTTTTACCAGATACTACTTCAGCATCGGTACTGGGGATATACTTATTATTAACCAGCTCATACCAACCCTCAGTTGCGGGGCTTTCTGATCCTACGGGAGTAACCTCGACATAGGTAGATAAGTCAGCAACAGATACATTAGTTCCAGCCTTATAATCAAAACCAGCACCCTCTACGAAACGAGCGTCAGTTGTGAAGTCGTTAGTAATATTATAAGTATATCCAGCCATATCAGATGTGATAGTAGCTGGTAAACTTGCAAAAGGTATTGATCCCTTAAAAATATAAGCACCGCCAAGTGCATTAATTTTCTGTGCAATTTTATTAGTTATCGCTTGCGCGTTATCATAATCGACAAAATTTTTTACGCCCATAATCTATCTCCTTAATCAAAAGCAGCCAAAAGACTATTTAATTGTTCAGTAGTTAATCCTTCTATTCCCAAGTCTTCAAGCGACTTATTGCCCATCAATTCTACGCCATTTACCTGAGGCTTATGAGTCAAGGCATTGTAGTTACTTGTTCCGCCACTTCCTCCGCCAGTTGCTATATTAATATTTCTATTGGCATCTGGTACAGCTGGAACACCATCAACTGTAACACTAACAATTGTATTAACTTCTGCGCCAGTCTCAACTCCGCCGAGTTTAGTTTTTTCGGCAGTTGTGTAATCTTCTGTAGATAATCCCTTACCAGTTTCTTTCTGCACATAATTGTCTAAATCGGAACTGTTAGCCTTTGTATCAATAGCAGCCTTAACAACTTTATTCTCCACTGGATTAGTAGAGGTTCTTGATAATTCACTATCTACTATTATTGTTGGGGGTATAGTTGGCTTATTTTTTATGAAATCATCCTTACTACTATCATTCTGATCCCAGTCGCTTTGCACATTTTTTTGCGCACCACTTTCTATTCCGTCTAATTTATTATGTTCGGCGGTAGACATAAGAGACTTGTCGTTTTCCTTCTTGACATAATCATTAAGATCAGAAGTGTCAGCCTTGCTCGCCAACGCAGTATCTACATATGTCTGTGTTGTAAAACCACTATCATTAGCAAGATCAGATGTGGTAAGAACTACATCGCCAGTTTTACCGTTTACAGATTTAACTGGAGCATCAAGCACAATTACGCCCGCATCACTACTGGTGCCGTCTGAATAATGAATGATAAGATGCCCTTGCTCATTAATCACTGCCGATGTTATAGATACACCATCTACACCATCCATGATATCAAAACTCTGAGTCTGCTTTGTTCCCGAAGTTCCTTCCCATCCAAGGGTTATCCTTTTTCCACCAGTTATATCTACAATAGACTCAACGGTACACGGCGAACCCTTAATAGCACCAAGACCTTCTACGGTCTTTTGAGTATATTTCCTCGAAAGTATATACGAGACGATATCCATGTGTTGATCTCCTTTCTATTTTTTTTATGCATAGAAAATATTATCCCTACTATCAAAAGATAACAAGGATAACATTTCCCGCGACTCAGCTTTAACACCGAGTCGCGAAGATTTACTTTGTATATTGTATGGTTATATAAGCAGAATAATTGCTTCTATCCATACCAGTAGTTGCCGTTAAAAGTTTTGCTGATGCATTTGTAGTAACAGATACAACTTCTGATAATGATGTTGCGGGGTGAGGTATATTTATAGTATCAGTTCCGTTGGTTGCATACCCAAATATCTTTTTAATGGATGCGTTATTTACTCCGTAACTAATAGACTTATCACCATTGGCGGGAAGCTTACCAAAGTTAATTGTCTTTTGGAACAAGGTCTTTCCGTCTGTCCATGAGCCAATTACTTTTTCATCCGTACTATAATCTTCAGCATTATCAATGCCAACAATCTGAGCTACCCAGCGCTCGCCATTCCAAAGATAGAATGTCTTATCCTCAATTGAATAATATACCTTTCTATCATTAGCAGTAAACTCAGGGAGAAGATTGGATCTATCCACAACACCATAGTCGCCACTAAAAGATGCGACATCTTCCCAATTGTTTTCATCGAACTCAGCATCACTGTTTGCAGAAGTACATTTATAAAATGCAGACTCATACAAAACAATATCGCCAAATTTATAATGAGTACCAGATTCCCATACACGTACAGAAGCACCGTCGATAATATTAATGGTTGCTTGTCTCTTTGTGCTACCATCTTCAGTCGTCCACTCAAACGTTACATACGTTACTCCATCACGATGTTCAGTACTCTTTATAGTACAAGGAGCACCTTTAACCGCTCCGAGTCCAATAATACTGTCTTTCGTAAATTTTCTCGAAAGCAAATATGAACTTATATCCATATTATTTAGTCCTCCTTAGTTAGAAAATTATTTACAAGAAACGCCGTCGTGAGCTTTGACACCCACGACGACCAAGGCGGGATCCCCACCTAATTATTACATGCTTTCAATTTTGCGTTTAAGCTCTTCAAGCTCACGCATCATCTCTTCCTTGTCTTCGTTGCCGCTATAGCCGTTACGATTCATGCTTCTACGAGAATACCTCATATCATCATCGTAATAATATCTACGACCACTGTAACCATCATCTTCGCCATAACCTTCCATAGCCTCGATGGTCTTAATGTCCTTGATAATATCTACGGCTTTGTATGCACGTTCAAGCTCAGTAGGAGAGATGTCATTCTTTGTGTTTAAATTTCTGATCTCTTTCTTGAGATTTTTACAAAGTTCATATAATTCATCCATCATAATAACTTTCCTCCTCTCTTAAGCAATTCGTGTAACAGTAAGATTGGCATTCTGAACAAGTATTGCGGGTGCGGGCACCGTTGCGGGTGTTGCACTCTCAGAAGTATTCTCAACGCTAACATTCATGCAGCAACATTTAGGAACATCAATTATTGCAGTTGACGTAACATTAAAGAAATTATTCTGAGTAGGAGGATCTGCAGCTACTGCTGCGGGTGTAACAATTGCCCTACTAGTGAGAATGGGCTCTCCGTCCAGTGCAAGGCTTACACTTATTGGCCCAACGGTAGCTCCAGTGGGAACTGCTATGTTGCCGTTAAAGGTAACCTGATATCTAGCAAATCCACAAGGACTGTTAGAAATGCCACGGAGAGTTACAATACCACTACCATTCCTGTGATATACATACCCCTTATTGCAGCCGATACTCGTATTAAGAGTAACGGGCTGATTGGGCTGAACGACCTGATATTCGTTCTTCGTAAACTCAGCCATAGTTACACCTCCTTAAATTAAAGAGGTGCCACCATTACATCCACATCCGTTACCGCATGTGAATATGGGGGTTCTGCCATATACTGGAGTGCTGGGCACAGGGCAATTGGAAAGTCTATTATAGAGCTGATCAACTTCGTCAGCGAGTCCTTGCTGAATGAACGCATTTTGTGCGGTCTGAGATTCGCGAAGAGCAGCCATATTGAGCTGACTTCTTAAGTTGTCATTCTCTCTCTTGTAGCCGTCCAGTTCGAGCTGGCAAAGTTTGTCGAGGATAGACTGAGTGTTTGCAGCATTAGCAGCTCTAGTAGCACAAGCTTCATTTGCGATGGTATATTTCACATCGGCAGTAGCTGCTCTATTATCGCAGCAGCACTGAGCAAGCTGTGACTGGATCGCATTCAGTCCCTGAGTGTTTGCGGTCTGAGCTGCAAAACTTCTCTCCATATCAGCCATCTGACTGGAATAAAGCTGGCTGGAAAGTGCGGCAACGTCTCCTCTGATAGAGTTGATGTTGTCGTTGTTCATAACGTCTCTGAAGCCGCTATTCTGACCATTCATGATCCAAGGAAAATCTGAATTTCCTCCGAATCCGCCGTTACCCCATCCATTGCCCATAAAAGCAATAAGGAAAAGAATAAACAGCCAACCATCTCCACCACCAAAGCCTCCGAAGCCAGAACCTCCAGTGGGTGCTACGGGCATAACCATTCCATCTGAATCAGTAATTGCCATAATTAAACTCCTTTCATCCAATAACTTTTGTTAGGTGAGCGGCACTTCCATTTGAAGTGTCGGTTATCTATATCAAATCACATCTTTGCGCGCGCGTGATTAGATATCAAAGTCGGATTCCCATTCGTTGAGCAATTTGTATAGCCCAGTTTAATCTGTCTTGCGACAACTTATTATTGTTCAGCATGTATTGAATTGCACCATGCGGATCATTGGCATATTCCTGAGGGATATTAATATTTCTCTGTGCGAGAAACCCTATAGGATTTGTCCTAAAAGAATTAAACTGTGCGTTAAGACTGTTCTGCATTTGCTCATTAAACAGTGGATTTGCCATTCTTATTACCGTCCTTTCTCTGATTGTTGTTATATTGTCTATCTTTCAAAGAATTAATTGCTTCGGTAAATTCCTCTCTTGTAATAAACATAGAGGTATCAATGGCTGGAGTTTCTTTTTCATTCGTTTCTGTCTCTTCTGTGTAGTAAAACACGCGTAGTGCTTGTGGCATTCCACTTGCATCTACAGTTTTAATAAAAAATCTTTTTGCTTCTGTATCAAATAATACTGCACTCTTTCCGCTTTGTAATGGATAGGCATTACCACCACTTGTACCTTGTACCCAAATTATATTTGAATCTGGTTGCGGTATAGGCTGTTGTGACACAACATAGCCCTGCTGTGGTACATATTGATACGGATTGCCATATCTAGGATACGGCGCTTGTTCGTATGGATTCATAGGCGAACCCTCCTTTAAATCATATTTTTATTACAGCGCTTAAGCGCAATAACAAATCATGATCAGTACTACTCTTTTGAAAAGTAGTAGATGGGAATCTCATTACCTGAGTCCCAAGTGTCGTAATAATCTCCGTCTATTACCGCCACCACGTGAGAGCCAGTGGCCAGCAAATATTTGCCGCGAGGATTATCATGACAAAAATCTTTTATTGTATAACAGTCTGGACATGTGTTAGAAATGATACGCTTAACATATCCAATGGATTTTAAGTATGCACCCCAAACTTCATTTGACGATGGCATATCATACATCTCATAACCTTGGCCTAATAATTGTATATACACATTACGCCACGATTTATCAGTAAGTATTGAAATGCCACGTATAACACAGTCTCCAACTAATCTTTTATGCGGATTGGGATTCTTGTATATATATGCCATTACTTACTCCATATCTAAAAAAGAATAAATGTATCACAGTATATTGCCTAGATAATATGGTCGAATCTCAGCACCTCTAAGTGTTTTTATTGCAACGTCTAATGATAATGAATATATTGTTTCACCATCGTACAATTCAATTACGTCGTCATACATTTGTGCTAACACATCAACAATATCTTTTAATTCAACCTTAGTCATAACATTTAGTCCTTTTATTTTTATTTACAATACTAAAAGTAGTAAACTACAAAACCGTATTGTATTATGGTTTTATACCACCTTAAATACCACCATAGGCTTTGACACCTATGGTGGCTAAACGGAGGTTATTTGAAAATAGAACTCTTCCTCATGGAAGAAGAAAGTATATCAAGTATTGAATTTTTAGTTTGCGAATCGCTACGTCTCATTTCAAGACCGATCTGCTGCGCCACATAATAGTTGTACTCCAAACTGGAGAACCTATCCTTACGCATTCCAGCATGTTCCTTGAGCTTAACCTTATTATCTATGATCTTGCCTTCAAGGTTAACCATTTCATTAACAAGTGCGGTAGTCTGTGCATACGGCATAAGCAGTTTAACTTTTTCTTCTGCGGTCATAGACGCATAACCAGATACCTTCTTTACAACTTGTTCAGCATCATATTCGCTAATCAATAATGAGAGATTACCAGTCTGTATGCCCGCACGTAACGCAGTTGCCATTTCGGAGTTCTCTTGTGCATACGCCTTAATAGTCCACACGCATTTATTTGCATTGGGTTCACGACAACGTTCAGCCATGGCCGCATCATTACAGCTACACATGGCCTCATATGTCTCACCAGTTTCTGCATCAAACTGCGGACGAGTAATGAAATCATAGACGCCCAGACCCAATCCATTCGTATCTAGTACTAGATCGGTACACTTATAATGATTAAAATATCGCATAATTATAATAGCCACTTCATCAGTTGTTTTACCCTCAAAAGTCTCCACATAAACAATATGCGATGCCATACCATTATTACTTGGCGTAGCAATATTAATTTCCATCGCTGTAGCATCGTTGTTGGTTGCCTTACTTGCCATAAGTGCAACGTCCACAGATAATATGCGGCGTTCACCTTCAGCAAGATCTGGCACATTAATACCACGCTTTTCATAAAACTCAAGAGGCAAAAATGCATTCTTGATTACTCGACAACTTGATACTTCATCAAACTTATAAAACGCATCTTCAGCTTCACCATAGAACAGTGCTTCACGCTCCATTCTAAATGATATAGGATCAAAGTCTGCCTCGGACATTTCATCCTCAACGGCTTCCTTTGAGAAGATGCCTTCCTCGATACCAACTTCATATGGTAAGCCACAACAAAAATATCTCTTGTTGTCGTCCAACATAAGAGCGGCATCAGACTTGCATTTGTCAAATATCCACGAACTCTTATAGTACGCAGATGTCATATACATTTCTATATTTCTTTCCTGATATTTAGGATTGTTCTTATACTCAGGAAGATTCATATAGGGTGGTTTCCTAAGTGATGTCAAGAATTTCCTAAGAACTGTATCTACGATTTTTTTCTTTACCATTCTTGACTCGTCTATAATAACTATAGTCGCACGATTACTTCGCGCATTATCACTTGCGGTAACAACCTTAATCCAAGATCCGTTTTTAAAATCAACGTGTGGATTATTTATTGACGTACTTATGTCTTCAATTTCGTTTGCGAGATTACTACTACCCCAATCATGAAGCTTCATAAAGTCGGTCTCTATTTTGCCGATTATCTCGACAGCTTGAGACTTAACTCCAGACGCCACACATACTTTAGTAGCGGGGTAAAGGATACATCTAATTACACAGTAGAGAGCAATCAGATAAGTCTTACCTACAATTTGTTATCCCACAAGCTTTTTATCTTGTGGATCTTATGATTGTTATTCTCATAAGTTCAGCATACATTTTCACCTTCAGCATTATCTGTTAAGGTGGCGGACACTCTTGGGTAGATTATATTCTAATAATTAGGTTCACTACCTATGCGTTACGGTACTTGTGTTTTTTACCACTACAAGTTACCACGGAGTTGGCATCTCAGCGTTCTCCGTATTTGCCCACTATTCATAACGTATTTCTACGTTACAGACCCGATATTTATTAGAGGTTTTGCTTTATCTTTTTTGCGAGACAAACAAAACACATCAGATGAATAATACATCTTATTTATTAACATTTTTACATCTTCAACATTTGCACACACTAATACATATTTACGTTCTCTTTCTTTATATATTTCTGTTCGTATTCCATATTGATTTAATTTATCTTTTAAATAATTAAGAGTACTTTTAATGGCACAAACTATTTGTATTCTTAATCTACCGCGATTATTATAAATACAACCATCTCCATCAAAATAACCTCTTAAATAATCAAAGAAATAATTATCATCCACTATTGGAAATTTATCTGAAAGAGTCTTATTGAAATCAATATTATTAGCAATTAAATCTTCTACTAGCGGTTTAGAATATACTCTTAAAACGCAACTCTCTGTTTTATGAATAACTTGATTATTTATAATACGATCTTCTGGTGGAAGATTTTTTACTTCGTGCAATCCACCAAGTTCATCATTAATCCTATCAAGTATATATCTGTCTTCACTTTTAAGTTCCATTCCAAACTCATAAGATCCAGATGGAGTATGTGTTATCCATCCATCCGCAAAAATAAAGCCAAGAAAATATGCCTTTAACGAGGTATCTATCTTTTCAAAATACCTATCGTTAAACCTTCTGGTTTTAGTCAATCCTAAATGTTCTGCTTTACTTCTTATTTGTTTTTCAGTATAACCTAACGCTTGAGAGATTTCTTTGTATGACATGGACATATAATTATCTTTTATAAAACGCACATCCTCATCAGAAAACAAGGATCTTCTTTTTTGACGTGGTAATAAATTATTACTATATATCCACTCGCTAATAATTTGTCTTTTATAAACGTTTGTATTATGTGTATTGTTAAAGTGTTCTGCAAATTCTTTACTCGTATAATCTTTTAAATGGTTACGAATAAAGTCTTTGTCTTCTAGAGTTAATATTTCCATATCCTCTCCTTGTAAATAAAAGAGAGGATGGGCGGTGGCTATCCGCCAAATCCTCTAATAACATGTTAAGCCTCGGCTCGCGATCCAATTGAAGACCGTACACATATTCATTACATACAACAAAATTTTTTGAAATAATCCTAATTGTATATTTAAAAAGTCAACAGCAAAGCGTTGAGGATTCGCACGATAAAACGCCGCCCATATGCTGACGCCTTCCATCAGGTTATCATATTTCTCTTGTTGTATCTGTGAAAAACTTTTCTTATCACTCATCTAATGAACCGCCATAGATTTTATTAAATATGTCTTCCGAATCCTCATCTACGCTAAATTCAGGACGAGTGGCAGCATACTGCTGCATATAGTCATCGTACATCTTGGAATACTTATTCTTAATGCCAAGCATTTTACATAAGTGCCCAAAGAAATACACGCTAATATATAAGCCAATCTTATCTACATCTTTAAGTTCGGGATCTATCTCTGCCACTGGACGTGTTTCTTCTAACTTCTGTATAAGCTGACCAAATGATTCAACACCACCAGTTACATCATTCTTATTTTGTTTAGGCGTAATATCACCAGTCTCCATAAGTTTTTGTAATGTGGCAGTCAACTTATCAGTGTTCTCATTATTTAAACGCGCCTTGTGTAGCTCAAGCTGAGTAAACGCAATATTCTTAAACAACTCCTCTTGTGCTTTAGTGTTGCATTCATACCTATCACACCAATCAGAATATTCTGTTTCAAGATAATACAGATCAGGCAGTGTATACTCATTGCCGAAATGTTTCTTTGCATTTACAAATATCTCATCGCTCTCGTCATAGTGTTCTTCTACGGGGCGTTCTTCTGAGTTACCGAACTTACTATCCTTCCATTTGCGCCCTTTATACTGGGGCAAACTTTGTATCTGTGTGATATATACGCTGAAAGGTGACACGTATACTTTTCTATTAGTTGGATCATTCTTCTTGGCGTCCACACCGTCTACGCATTTTGTATATAAATCATCGTAGTAAGGTTTATCCATTAGCTGAAGAATGAACTTAACACTATCCTTTGTCTCATTAGGGATGTCTCCGTCTCTCTTGCGTTGTTCGACGAGTGCCTGAACGCACTCTTTACAGAGAGGAAAGAACCCAGACTTGAATCTGGAGTCTTGATAAAATCCCTTATGCATTCCAGTATTGCGATACCAATTATCACATCTGGCACAATGCATTACGTCGCAGTCAAGTATCTCATTATACGTAGTGGCAATTTTATCATACCGCTTACGCATTTCTGCGACACCGAGTTTTTGTTCGTCGCCAGTTGGCGCGGGTACTAAATTCGTTGCCATCCTATTGTCCTTTCAATCATTCTTGTATTGATAAATATTATAAATCTGAATCAAATGATTTGAATCTATCTTGTAATTCATATCATTTTTCTCCTTTTAATCAATTATTTTTTATGACGATTCACCAATTGGTAATACAACACGAACTCGCTCCGCATTACCACCAGTGGTTAAAATTAAATAGTCATATCCATCTAACTCTATTGCTTGATAGTTATTAACACTATTTCCTACAATCTGAAGATAAACATTTTCACAATATAAAGGAATACTTGGATAACCATTACTTGGAAAATCGTCTACCGCTAATGGAGCAAACGAAGTGATTAAGGACGATTTGTATAAATTCGCCGAAAAGAATCCATAGTACCATGCTCCATAAGTCCAAAGTGCATTACTTCCATTTGTTCCATTATTTGAAGTGTTACCAAAAAGATAATGTTTATTGCTATCGCTTGGGCTTTTAGCTTCTGCCCAAAATAAAGGGATCGCTGAGCCACTTGAATACTGGGCTCCACCCCATGCGCAAGCCGTTTCATCCGAATTAAATATGTATCTAACTGGAGAATAAATTGTATAGTTTGCGCCAGTAGAATCATTTGAAATCCATGAATTCACAGTGATATAATTAGTAGCAATAGTAATCTTAAAACCATTTGCTTTATCTGTACCTTTATATAACACTCCATTCTCACTATCCCAATTCATGTCAAGTCTTGATGCAAGTTCTTCTGGATCGAAGTTTTCATCAATTGGATATTCATTAAATGTAATCATTTCATGTCTCCTCTTTATGTGTAAAATGTAGGAGTACCTGATTTACCAATGACTCCAATATTATAAGGTTTTTGCATAAAAGCTCCACACAAACGTTTACCATTGCCACCACTACCACTGGGAGCAAATACGTTTGTTTGTACTCCATCTATAATTATTTCGGCAATCTTAACACCAGTGTTTTGAACTTGATTCCACTGAGTTGACGATCCACCACCAGAGTACTTTTTCCCATTTGACACTATTTGTCCCATAATATTCTCCTTTAATCCGTTGTTTTTGTGTATTGCAAGACCATACGGTTTATAGTTCTATTAAAATTGTTAAATCCCGAAAGCATTACTCCGTTTGTGTCGCTCCTCTGATATTCAGATATAGCACACCTCAAATATCGCCCACTATTATTCGTGTACGCTTTCAAATCGGCAATATTATCAATAAAATTGATGTCATTGTAGTAAACCCAATTAACACCGTTTAAAGAAACTGATAAACCGTCAAATACTTTTTCATAAAGAGGTTTCCCATCTATCCATGTCCCGATAACTTGCTCACTCGTTGAGTAATGATGTGCTGGAACTCCCTCGGGTGTCCATGTTCCCGAACCCGCCGTGTCGGTAGTCTTTGTGTACTGATATGTGCATACAAATTTGACACCGCTTTGCCATTCGCTATAACTCGTATTTCGTTTGACAAGACATTTATAATGACCAGACGTTGCCTCCCATAAATATTCCCAAAAATTAACGTCCACCCACCATGTATGAACAATATCACCAAGAGAATTTATAAAATATGCATCTTTTGTTACTTTGATTTCTTCAAGTGAGCCGCAATCCAATGCCTCTTGTGGATTTGATGTGTTTGTGCAATCATAGACAAATGTCTTTTGATAAAGAGGCTTATTGTCTATCCAAACGCCCACTTCTTTTTCTTCTTCCGAGTAAATAGTCGGGAGATAAATAGTATTCCCAAATTCGGGGTTTGGCTCGGGTGTGTCGGTGGTTTTGGTATACCTTATTGTAATATACAAAGTGCCAGCAATTACCGAATTAACCTCTTTAACATATATGCTATCTTGTGCTCGGTCATAGTAAGCATTTAACTCGTCCTTGTTTCCAAAGTAAGCACCATAACTTACCATATTTCCCGAACTCTCAACGAGAGTGGTACAGTCGCAAAACGAAAAAAAGTCAATGTTGAGGCTTGAAACATCAATAACTTTCCAAGTATCCGCCGCAATAGTATCAACAATAGTTTTCTGATATAAGGGTTTATTGTCACGCCAATAACCTATTTTTTTCTCCACATCTGAATAAATCGTGTTTAGGAGCATGGTCGCTCCGCCACCGCCACCGCCAACAATATCAATAATGGTTTTGTCATTTGTCTCATCATCAGTTATACTTGCGTTGCCAGTAAACTGTAGAAAACTTCTTTGTGGGTACACAGTATCTTCCGAATCAAGAATAATATGCTTGTCCTCGGTATCACTAGATGGTGCATCGTCAATCATATAGATTTTATTATCTGATAATTTAGTATCTGGTAGAGCATCGTATTGTGCTTTAGTCAAATGTACTATGTCGCTACCACCAACTATTTTATGTCCAACTATTTTACAAACAGCAAGACTATTTTTTGCAATAGCTCGTAAAGTTGTGTCGTGTATAACCAAATGCAAATATCTCTGACCATAACTTGTAACCGCATATTGCTTACCAGCATCATAAATAGCATTTAAAGTTTGCACTGGAATAAAAGCATCTTCTACCCACTTTTCTCCAGCTCCAGTATACTCACTCCACACACCATTATAAATACTTATAAAACTATAATCATCTATAGAATGTGTTAAAGTATAATCTACATTTACTTCAGTATCTGCAGTAGCCTCAAAAATACTTTCCGACACTATTCTTACAGCACCGCTATCACTACTACCCTCATCTACATTTTCCCATTTCTGAGTGGTAGAATTATATTTAATTATTTGTCCACCTGATAGGTTCGTTAGATTAACATCGGTTAGTTGCGCCAACGTTGTTGACCCACCAGTTGCAGTACCAACTATGGCTGCACCACTCCGATCATGAGCCGTTTCTCCAGCCATAAGCGTACTTGGCGTAACAGTGTCTGCTGTTAAATCTATTAGAGTTTGTCCGCCAAACTCCACTTTATTAATAGCCATAGTCTCTCCTTTAAATCAATTAAACAGTTTGTACATCGCCAATAGTCGCAGTGTATCCACCAGCAGCATTAAGCGTCTCTGTGTAAGAAATAGCATTAACTACTACCTGAGACAGATAATCATATCCCTGATCTGGTAATACAGTCTGCTGAGTTGTATAAGGTGTAACAGTCTTCGCTTGTGCGGTAGAACCACCACCAGAATACGTACCAGTTACACCGAGAATTTCTACTCCATTTTTAATGTTTTCCGCAATAATCTTTGCTTGCTCTGTTGCATTAATTTGCACGGTTCCAGAGCCGTCATGATAACCTTGCGGGACAGTTACCACCTGAGCCTTCATGCTTATGTTCTCATTAATAGCTCCACGGTTAGGCATTGTACCTACGAGCTGAGCACCCCTTGCGTGTGCAGTTTTACCACTAAGAACTTCAGCGACAAGCGCAGTGTCTTCACTAGTGTCTGAGTCGTTAGTATTAGTACCAGTAATAGTGGCGCCGCTGGCATCATGTGCCGTAACACCACTCGCAAGATCGGCAGCCGTAATTGTATCTGCCGTAAGATCTATAAGCACGTCGTTTCCAAATACGACTTTATTAATAGCCATGTTATCATCCTCCAATAATAAAAGTCATACCCTTGGGATTACTTGTTTCGTAATGGGGTATTTCTTCGACAACTATATTATCCATAAGTATCTTCTGACTAGTATTAAGTTGTGTACTCTCATAAGGCTTTGGAGTTATAACAGTGTCTCCGCGATACACTGGAAGTCCTCCAGTGTTTCTTTCTTCGCTTACCTTTAATTTTATAGGAGCTTCTTTTCCAACTTTTAAACTAATCGCATTTTGTGTCGCTACTTTTAAACGTATAGGAGTAGCATTGTCTTTAACTTTTAATTTTATTGGAGAATCATCAATCTCTAATTTTATTAGTTGAGCATTGTCTACTTTTAATGGGATTTTAATTTCTGATGGTTCCATATTAGATCACCCCATCTTTTAATACATTCTCCACATCTATACTAGAAATTGTAGTAGCATAAGCCAGATCATTGTTTGTCTTAAATCTGACTTGCACAGAACAACTTCTACCATTAATTGCCAAAGTGTCTTCTTGTGAAAGAGGCACTTCAATAGTTTTATTTGTATCATCTATTACAACATCAGCCAACGTCTTGTTGACTTCTGCATTAGCCGTCTTAAAAGTAACCCACATTTCAGTAAGGTTAGCAAGAGATACATCCGTGTCTAATTCTAAGGTTAGAGTCGGTGTAGTTCCTCTATACATATTGAATACCTCCTTTTGTATATAATTAAAATGGCGGGGCATTCGCCCCGCCTGCTGTAACTATTTATGCCCTATAGGCACTGTAGCGGCAATATCAGGTTATGAACCTATATATTGCCTATACGCTCGTTTAACGTCACCGCGCAGGACACATGTCGTTTCCGACAAGGAATTTTACATTGACTCGGCAAGGGATATACGTCTCCCCTAACGTTTAGGTTATAATTGTTTAGCCTTTTCACTCCACGCCAATGTAATAAAAGGTGCCGCGGGGAATCGAACCGCCGCATTAACTGGCGCGCCTTGTATGCGCATCTGCCACCAGCACCATGATGCACCCCTCCCACCTATAGGACATAAGTGAGAAAGGTGCCAACGGAAAGAAAAATGAAAATAAAATAAGGGCGGATTTACACCCGCCCCTAGTAACAAGCTTTATTTAATTCAGTTTGTATGTGTACTCACATACTTTGCCTTTGCCTCTTTCAAATACAAACAATGAAGCACCAGCATTTGAAGTTCTATTTAATGACATACCATAAGGATCTACGCCTATGATGCTGCGAATGTGAATTGCTTCTGCATCCATACCAACCTCAACAGCGTCTGCATGATGCTTATGTCCAGCAATAATATAATCAACGCTTGCATTATAGGCACGAGACAAATCATTAATTGCTACACCTAAATTCTTAACTTCACCATGAATACCAAGGATCTTCGAACCAGCAAAGTCGCCGTAGTTCATACCAGTAGGATTCTCAGTAATGGTTATATTAGAATTATTCTTAAGTCTCTCCTTAAGGAATGAGCTAATGACCTTGCTCATATTCTCGTCAGGAAATGCGTTCTTAGGTGCACCACAAAGTCTAAGCTGATTATGATTACTATCAACTACCATCTGGAAATCAATTGCCACATATTTGCTAAGTTCGCTCAACCAATTGGCTACATACTCAGCATAAAGTAGCGATGACTCAATTACTCCATAACGCAGTTGCATAAGCTGTGAATTAAGACGAAGCATACCCTGAATGGCATCGCCCAGCTCCCATACAGAAATCTTTCTAATGCCCTCTTTCTTAATAGTCATAACGACCTCAGACAAAAGAGCGTTCATTCTTTCTACGAAAATCTCAGGGCTATAAGCATTAATTACATTTCCAAAGAGATCCTTAATCTCAAATTCAATGCCATAGTGCGCATCGGCAAAACAGAGAAGATATTCTTTGTCATTCTCAGTAACCTCGATACGTTTGGGGATGTCAATAGGTGGAAGTTCCTTAATGGCTTGCTTAATGTGTTCCATAATAAGCTCGTCTCTGGCCGCCTCCCTAAGGTTCTTGTTAAGCTCAAGCTTTTCAGTCTGAACCTTATATCTCTCTTTTCTAAGATCAAGAATCTGGTCGCCAAGCTTAGTTCCAACCAACCTATCTTCCATATATTTTCTGACGGCATAACCGCCGAAGATCGTGCCATTCGCTTTTCTCAATACGTCAGTTGCATAAGGTATATTGTACTTATTGCGAATCTCTTCCCAGTCAAGATCGGATGATCCGTCAAGTTTGTCTTGTATATCTGTTAAACACTGTTCATATTCTTCTTCGCTCATGCCGAGCTTCTGAAGTTCTGCCGTTATATCCATTTAATCTCCTTTATTTAAATATCTGTTTAAGGCTTATATCTTCGCCTATGATCTTATGTACGATTCCAAGTTCCTTAGCAGTGTCTGCATACATCCACCACTCACGATCATCATTTTCCTTGTAAAGTTCCTCGCTTATCTCTGTGTTACTAATGACATGCTGCTTTACACGCTCATTCATTGAGTCGAAGAACTTCATAGTATCTTTAGCTTTATTGTTTGAGTTAGATAAATCTACCCCACCATCATGCTGCAGAAAGATGCTATTCTTAAACGCATATCTCTCAGGTGCCGACAAATAAATATAATATGCGGCTGAGGCCACAAGACCGAGAGCAATTGTTCTCACGGGGGTCTCAGATGTAGCGATTACATCTATAATGTTTCCAGCTGTATACATGTCACCGCCCATACTATGGATAATAATAGTAATAGGCTGTCTGTCTCTCTTTGCTAGTGGAAGATCTTCAAGGTTCCACTGGAGGATCCATGCTGACACATCCCTAAGCAGTGGAACATCCACCTCGTTATCAAAGATAATTATTCTGTTCGACAGAAACCAAGCTTGCTGCTTGTCCCAAGTCGAAGTATCGTCATTTGTAAAAATAGACGCAATATCAATTACTTTACCGTTCATTCAAGTTTCCTCCGTATATTCCCATATGTTGTGGGTGGCAATAGCGCCACCCTCTTCATATGGTAACTTTAGTTTTGTATTAAAACCCCAGTATTTATGCGGCTTCCAGCCGATTCAACGCCTTGAGGGGTACCCAAAAATGGGTCAATTTAACACATTTTTTGAAAAGCATTTGAGCAATGCTTCAGGATTTACCTCATATAAAACCCTTAATAAGATCGCTCTATTCTTATTTAGTTTACTTTTCAACCCAGCCGTCTGCTGTTCAAGTTGTGGTGTCATCCTAAATGCCCTATCGAGTAGCCAGCTAAATAATCCAACATACTTACTGGGCAATGCGATACGCCTTATATCTTCAACAAGTTGATCAAAGTCTTCTCTTAACAAGAGGAAGTTGTCTGAGTTATTCTCGCTATCTTCTTTTTCTATTCTGCTATCTAGCAATTCCAGTTGATATTTCTGTATAAGATTTTCAACATTACGCGACATCTTCTTTGTCATGTCTAATGGATACTTCTGAAAAAAGTCTACCGTTGGTACAGTCTCAGTTGTAGGCTTGTAGGATTCAAACTCCATTTTGTATAGCCGACACATAGGAGAGTCGAGCTTAAAATTTATTCTGTTTGTTGGAAAGCCCTTTCTAATCTGTTGCCAAAACGGAGGATACTTCGTTTCCTTTATATTCATATCGTCGCGTATACGCTTTATTTCATTTGTGATATCTATAGAAAACGTACGTTTACTACTGTCTATAGCCGCTTGAGCAAGCACCGCCAGTATGCAAGCATAGTCTTTGAACTTTTGATCTTTAAAATTATATGTATAAGTTAGGCACACCTGAGCAAGATTACTTGACTCCCCAATGTTCCTTTGGCTTGCACTTAAGGCATTGTCCATGGCTGCAAAGGATGCAGGATCTGAATCGTATTTCTTTTTGCTCTTAGGTATATTATTTACTATTGTCGGATAAACCTTGTAGCAATACTTGGCATGTTCCACAATTGCGGGAGCGTTAGTTGTATAGATGGAATCGCTATCCTGATCTGAGCCGTTGTTTCTATCGCAGAAACTTGTTCCTTGTAGGTTGACGGCTATACACAACTTGCCTAATCTAAAATACTTTTTAATCAGCGGATGTAATCTGTTGTGTAGATATCCCAAATTGTTTTGCGAATTAAAAGGATTTCTAAACTCAGCCAAATATTCTCCGTCCTCAAATCTCTCCGAGTAACATTGAATTGCATCTTCCTCTACATCAAAAGTGCAATCTTTGCCCACATCTTCTCCGACAGAGTGCAAGAGCATTGCATATGGACTTCCACATATTACCAGATTATCAGCATTCTGAAGAAGCTTACCAGTTTTTACGCTTGTAGTATAATCATATATAATCTTCTTCTTGCGTTCTCTGAAATACTCACTCTGCTCAAAGCTATGATCTTGAGTCCATATTGCCAGCAATGCTTCGTAGTCGTTCGAGAAGTTGGCATTTCTTTTTAGAAACTCAAGGAATGTATTTGTGTCAGTCTTTAATGCTTTCACATAATCTCTGGTTGGAGCGGCCACCTCTTCCACAAAATCATTGTTAAGTGCATTTACCATTTGATAAGACATTCTTTGGTAATCACCAAACTTGCTGGGATGTGCCGTCTTGACTACGCCAAACATTGATCCGTTCTCGCGCACCTTCTCGCACCACTTCTCATAAGGATAATCATATTTAATCCACTTACAAGCATTATTAGTGGTAATCACCTTTACATTCTTGGCCAAATGTTTATTGCCCCACATATCCGTCAGATAGGCTGTATCATATTTCTGACCAAAATAGTCTTTAAGAAAGCCTTGGATATCTGTGGCAAATGCCGCCGCCTTTGTAAAGTGATGACGAAGAAGCACATATCCATTAGTCCATTCAGGACATATAGACAAATCTATCAATGCTTGTCCATCAAACATATCGCAGCCCAGTGTGTAGTCTTGGCGGTATACCGCCTTACATTGATTATTCTCAACCTCTACACTTACCACATTGGTCTTGAACTCCGACCTTACATCATTAAGTATTACAATGTCTTCGGGATTAATCTCTATTTTGCCCACAATGGTTGAAGTTACTAATGATGTATACGCCCCAAACTCCGTAATTGGTGCATCGTGCTTTGGAAGTTTGAGGCCCATGTAGAGGAAGTCATGAGCCTTTTTATATAAACTTTGTTTTATGAACATACACGAACCAACCTTGGCCTTGCCAGCCGTGCGGTACAGATATTTATACTTCACGTCTCCGTTCTTGTAGTGGATTGTAACCCCGTTCTCATAAAATATCTTACGAATCTCGTCTGCATTCTTGCAGTCAAACTTATCCTTGTTTGCCACGCATTCCTCACGCAGTGCCTTCAGGTATTCATTGTCAGGGTCTGCCTCCAATGAGACGTCGATACGCGCTAGCTCCTCGTCGTAAGTGCGGCTGCCATAATTGAAGTTGAGGCATATCACGTCGCGCGTATACTTTTCATTTCGGGTGCTCAACCCGTTAGCCTTCAAAAAGTCGAGAAACAGTGAGTTGGTTAGCATGGCGCACTTGGCGTCGTACTTCTTGCGCACCCCCGTCATGACCTCATACACTGATCCTGCTTCATAGTTGTTGATCTTGTAACCAAAATCACCCACTATAAATTCCCTCCGTTATTTAATTTAAAATTATTTCTCTAGCAAGCTGCATAGTTTTGCTGCCACATTTCTTACCAAATAAAGCCCCCGCCTCAACAACGAGTTCTTTTTCTTCCTTTACGCAATCATCATAAACAAACTTAGGTAATACCTTCGCTATTACCCCCATATCTTTAGGTGTAATCTCTAAGGGTATTTCACCGTCATCACGAAGTTTCTCAATTGCCTTTTCAACGCGGCGCCTTGTAACAATGTCATCTACAACGCGCTGGCATTTCTCGGCATCGATAATTTCTTCTGGTGACTTTTCCCTAGGACGCGACTTAGTTTCTTTAAACGAATCATTAACAAACTTTAAATAAAACCACTCGTCAGCTCCCTCAAGCCTATCCTGAGATTTAATCACACAACCTTCTTGTGTTGGCCCGTAATATCCATCGCCCGTCATAAAAGACTTTACATGATCCCATGAAATAAATGGGCCATCATATAAAACATGAATATAAGTAAGTCCAACCTCATCACACATTTCCTTAACAAAAGTCTGTGGGAGATAATGTCCTGTCGCATTATCATATATGTCATATACTATCCAATGATTACGGGCGTATTCAGGTTTATAATCTTTGATAGCATTGCCGCAAAGATTCCACTCTCCAAACACCACCATTGAATCGTGTCCGCTCTGAAACCAGCCGAGCAGTTTATCAAGTTCTATTCCGTATTGATAAAAACCATTGAGATTATTATTATAGTCAAGTACTTTGTTTCTTGAACACATCACCAGATGACCGTCTTCGTAATACACAGACGCATTTGATCCGTCAACCTTAGTAGTAATCTGTATATGCTCGCCCACATTGAAACCCGACACATTGTTTTTGCGCAGCTCAGTATCCTCTATACGGGCCGCCTCAATGTCAATAAACTTTTTCATTTTTATCCTTTCATTCCTTCGTCTCTCTAATCTGATAGCCGTAATTGCCCAACGGCATCACCTCTCTTCGTCAAATTTAAACAATACATTTCTGCCCGCAGTATTGATTACAAAAATTCCAAGTTCGGGATCACTTGCAAATGACATTGTGATAGGATCCTCACATCCCTTTGCTAATCTTCTAAATGCTTCGATCATGGCGTCCACATCTTCCTTGAAAGATTCGTCGTCATCCTCTTCTTCGAGTTCCTCCTCTTCTTCGTAAAGAGAGTCAATGTCGAGATAGATAACCGCAAACTCCTTGCTGACATGATCGACATCAATAACATCGCAGCCATACAACACCTCATCCACATCATCTGCTGCCGTATAATATTCAATGCAGTCATCAATCTCCATGTCGGATGCGAGTTCAACAATATAATAATTATCGCATCCAAGTTCCTTCATAGTGTCAATTAGTTTCATCTTTCTTCCTTTCTGGCTCATAGCCCATATCTTTTATCCCTCCAGTTAATAATAAAAACTGGTAGTGGTCATCACATACCGCATAATAGCGCATCGTCTTTATATTAAACACATGTGTCGCCATTACACGCTTACCATTTAGTAAACACATTTCACAACATATTTGTGGACGTTTCGCTTCAGCGCTTAGGCTCCTCAGCAAAATGCTTGTCGGCGCATTTAACGCATACTCTATCACTGCTGCCTCCCATTCCAATGTCGCCAAGACTTATAATGGTATCGCCTCTACGTAAGATCTTGTGGCAGTAATAACAGCGATCTTTTTCATCGCACTCCTTAAATGGGAAACACTCTTTGTGATAGTGATACCCCAGCGCCACATATCCCTTACCCGAAGGTACCAAATCTCCGCATAGCAGACATTTCCAAGCCATTTACTTTTCCTCCCCGCTTACAGCGTATATTGCATAATATTTTCCGCCCCTTGTAGTGAAGCGCATTACACCCAGAAACTTCGATAAATCACTTTCGGTAATATGAGTCTCCACATAACGTGAAGCATCGCACCAATTGTCTTGCTGTCTTGCCTTGAAATAATCTGAGTATGGTATTTCTATTGCCTTTTCAGTCATTGTTTCTCCTTATTACTTTCCAAAATAATGAGCGCCAAATCTAAATAAATGAATTGTTGCGCAATCATTGTAACCCTCGTTGCTGAAATATACCGCCCCCTGAGATCCGTCCCAGCCAGCCGACACCATAAGCAGTGCTATCTCGGCCTCCTCGTCAGGCTCCCGCATGCCAGCCGTATGATACTGACTGGGTGCGTATATTACATCGTGGATACTCTGCCCACTCTTTTCGCAACGGTTGAGCACTGTCAGCATCACAAGAGCCTTGCCCACAATTCCTTGGTTACCCGCCTCCGACATCGCGATCTCTTTAAGTTCGCGCTCCTCGTCGGGCGTCAGCTCTATCAGTGGGCCAGTGAACAACGCCATGGGATCTTCCAGTACCCAACGTGTGTACTCCAGCTCCTCCAACAACGCCACATTCTCTTCGCGGGCCATAGCCACCTCTGTCTCCAGATCGTCCGCTCGCTGCTGTGCCACCGCCACCTCGCCCTCAAGCTCGGCAATGCGGATCTCTTGCTGCTCGCACACCTCGCACATTCGCAGCCACGCCACAAAGTAGAGCAACACAAGTCCAACCAATACGACAATTACTATTCGATTAAGTTTCATAAAAACCTCCTTCGCATTCATAGTATCACAATTATGGGGCAATGTCAAGTACGACAATATGTATTTGTAGATTTTTTATGTTTAATAATTTTAATAAGTCCTAATTCAACAAGTTTCTTATTATATTTAGTAAGTGTTAATATTGATATATTAATTTTGTCAGCAAAATATTCTAAACTATATCGGCACTCTCCTTCCGCATTCATATGACACAAAAGTTCATAATAATATATAATTAACTTCTGCCACTCTCTCGGATCGGGGCATGCCTTAATTAATGTACGTATTTTTGTGTAATCAAGTATGACATATCCATATTTAGTTTTGTCTATTTGTGCGGCAAAGGATTCTTTACATTGAATTAAATATTTGCCTTGCCCCGCAAAAAGATTACCTACGAGAACGTTCTTATTAAATAACGCTTGCATAGCAACACTAATCATTTTGCGTTGTGTTTTAGTTGGCTCCGTAATATTAGTTAGTCCAAATAGTATATCGTCATCTTGAACCATAACCATATGATCATATACACTGAACATATCCAATAATGTTAAATACACCGCCAGCTCTGCACCATTTAAACAATTTCTGGTTAGCATATCTCTAGGGACTAGAAATTTTTCCTCAAGCATAATGCGCTCCTTTCTTGGAATATAATATCATACTTAAAATACTATGTCAAGTATCCCGAAATGGGATACTTATTTTAGTACTATTAATATATAATTATATAATATGTTATTATACTATACTATATTATATTATATAATATTATATATTATAGTAATTATTATGTAGTAGTATATAGTATAAATAATAATAATATATAATAAAGTTATAGAATAGTATACTAGTTATATACTAATCCATGTTATCTAATTGTTTATATTAATACACCATAACTAACCTACCCATTTTGGGATACTTATTTTAGTACTGAGCCTTACCCCCTACTCCCTCATCTGGTGGTCGCCCATCCCCCCTGCTGCCACCCCTCCTCCTCCCTCCCCTCCTTTGTATATTTATTGTTATTAAAACATTCGTTTTTTAATGTGATGTTTTTTGTGCATTTTTATTTCGTTTGTTATTATTATTAATGAAAAAAGTTTTTAAAAAGTTTTATTTCTTTCAGTATTTATGCGGTTTTGCACGATAGTATTTCGTGTTATATATTTATCGTAATTTTTACTAATGTGTGTAGGTGAAAGCGGTGATCCTTCACAGTCCGAAAACCGCATGGTTGACGCGTTTTCCACCCCCTCCCCGACCATAAAAAACCTTCCAAAAATCGCCATTTTTGCCATGTGCTATGATGACGGTGTCCTCGAGAGACGACCTACTCCTCTCTCGATGACTTGATAAATAGTGAGTAGGAGAATATAGGAGATTTACTATGAGTAGAATGACTATCGCTGACCTTGCAACTATGATGACTGCTATGCAGAATGACTGCGCTCGCATTGCGGACGTATGCGTGAGCCTCGACAAGCGCCTGACCGCTCTTGAAAAGAGCGGGGCGAAATCGACAAAGGCGAGTAAGCCGACCGTACAGAAGTCGAAGACTTCTGCAACCGTAACCACCGCAACCGCAACCGCAAATGCACCGAAGGTGCATTGGGTGCTCAACGGACGCACAGTGCATAGCACTGCCGACTACCTCTCAAAGGGTGCAAGATATGCATTCAAGATGCAGGGCAAAGAAGCAGGTGGCGAACCGCTCAACGAAGTTGAGCGCAAGGCTCTTGTCGACAAGCTCGGCGACAAGTATGTAACCGCTCTCAAGTTCAAAGATGCAAAGACCGCAAAAGCATTCTTCACAAAGTGGATGAACGGCTGATGCAACACCGAGAGGGGGCTTTGCCCCCTCTTGCAACTTTTCACACAATAGGAGGCTTATTATGACACTTTTCAACATCGTAACTTTTGACAGCGACTACAATTTCAGCGACCATAACGTCATGGCACGGACATGGCGTGAGGCTGTTGACATTCTTGTCGACAGTTGTGGCTCCGTTCCCACCATTGCCAGCGTGGACTACGCTGACATCATCACGTGGGATACACATTGTGGGCGCTTCGTTGACGGAGCATTTGCTCTTACTGCTCCGAAATTACCGTCCGACGAGGAGATAGACACTTATATATTCGACATTACTCACTGATGTGAGGTCTGTTAGCCCATAGCCCTTCGGGGACAGTAAGGTGGCGTCAACTGCCACAATGGGCAAGTCTAAACCATAGGTTCACGATGTGAACGAGGTACCCTTAAGTGTAGGCATTGGAAGTCGGCACATAGTCGGGGGACAAGGGCATCCCGACAAATGTAGGCACTGTATGGGCTTGGAACCCATATGGCGACATCACTACTACATAGAGGCTATTCTGCAAGGCTGTATAGTAACAGTCGTGGGTAGGTTACCCGTATGCGTGGTTCACACAGACACGCTATTCGGGTGGGAGAACAACCTATTTGAGTTCTGCGATGTTACGAAATACCATTGCTCAGGCTGAGATAAGCACGGCATTAAGTTGCCTATTATTCCGACTGTGCGGAATTGAAGTGTGTGGATGTAAAGAGTAAGGCGTATGGCGGACAGTTGTTCGACGGAATAGGGGGTAGATGAGAATCCGCTTGGTATGTGGGTTCTGTGAAACCGTGGAACACGGCATCGAGGTACGGGATAACCGTTCTACACGGACAACCCGATAACAGCCTACAAACTACTAACCATCAGCGGTGGCGCACATAGGTTTGACACTATGAACGGTTCGAGTCCGTTATGATGGTGTTTGAGCATAGTGCTCAAGCCTTACATAGTAAGGACTAAATGTTATTGCCGAGAGTCGGCAGAAAGGTGGTAGTATGAAGTGGCAGGAAATTGTTGACAAGTTGACCCTCCAGTACAATAGGGGGATTATCACTGAAGAGGAGTATTACTCCTCGCTTGAAACAGTCGCAGACTTAATTATCGAGGAGGCAGACAAATGATAGGAATAATGCTTGCAATAATGATGGCGGTAATGACACCGCAGACAACCACACCGATGAACGTGGTGGCAATAGCCACCGACTGCGAATACAATGTGTTTGCCATCGAGGTTAACAATAACGGTAGTATTGAAATACTGTCGTATGACGGCGACAACTTTGACATCACTGATGGAGCCGTGGTGGTTCCATCGGTGGTAATAAGCACCACTGAAGAAGTAGTTACCGTTAAAATGTACGACGGAAACATCTATGAATTTCGTGGTGGGTGTTATCATATTGGCGATAATGTAATGTGTGTGGTAAAGGGAAATGCAATAATCGGTGTTGCCGAATAACGGAAAGGAAATTAAAATGGCGGTCAAAGAGAAATACATCAACGATCTCAAGGAAGTGCTTGAGATGGCAAGAAGAAACATGCGTTATATTGTTACAAAACGTAATGTATATTCGGGCGAAACCCGAACAGTATTTCGCACAAACGAAAGGGAAAAAGCAGAAGAATTTTGCTCACAGTTTTCCCGTTGTGGAAATAGCGCAGAGGCATATATAGACAGTTACGGAAACGTGTTCCGTATTCAGTACACATTTGTATAAGAGAGGAGAATGAAATGATTTGGTTAATAGTAAGGGAAACAACAGACGGAAGGGAAACCGTGGTCGAAGAGCACCACTGTAAGTCGGTAGCACAGAAGCGCCTTGAATACTTTAGGTCGCTCGGTGACTGTTATTACTATCTCGACAGCAGATAGAGAAAGGGAAAGGGAAATGAAAGACAGATACGAAGTAGTCGTTGTATGGGACGACGGAACAAAGCAAGTATACGGATTTGCCACGCTTGACAAGGCAAACGAAATTGCAAGAGGATACTCCCAAGCCTTTGGTGGTCAGGTTTGGGTATGTGTAAGGGAAAAGAAAGGAGATACAACATGGATATGAATCAGCGGTGGCTCGACTACATCGAGCAGAACAACATTGACGGATTATTCTTCTATAATCCCGATGACAAAACCTTTATGACAGTGTACGAGGGAACAGGCGACAACCTATTGCCCGAGGACGAAGAAGAAGGATATGTCGATTATTGGATGGTTGATGTATTCAGTGAAGAGGGGGATATAGATGGCGCTCAGATAATGTGTGAAACCCTCATAAGAAAAAACAATCAGACCATCGGCGAAATTGTAGATATGGTCGAAGAAAGCGAAATGGTAATGAGCATAGGTTCCTTACCACTTAGGGATTACATCGTTAGACCTGAGTACGGAAATGAACTTGAGAATGTGTATAACAAAATAAATACGGCAATTTTTGATAAACGAGTTGCCGAAAATAAGTACGATAAGGCAATGAAATTGCTTAATATTTTAAATGCTTATGCAGAAGCAGAAAGGCAAAGGTAAAGGAGAAGGGAAATGAGAAAAATTGTCAATGAAATCAGCGGAACAATGTCTGTAATTATGTTTTTCGTAGTAGCCCTCGTTGGATGTGGGCTTGACACCGAAGGATACAGATGGTTATTGATAGAATCAATAATGTTGGTTCCTTTCGCCGTGTTTACGGCAATATATAACTTGACAACGGAAATAGAAAGGTAAACGGAGGAAAAACAAATGAGCAACAAACTTAACAATGTAACTGTCAACACAAACAACGAGGTAAACACTATGGACAACACAAATGTAGCAGTAAATGTAATCAGCAACGAGGAGGCAATTATGCAGAAGGTAAAGGAAACCGCAGTAGGGCGGTACAAGGAATTACTCGACGAGTATGGTTACGAGAATTATAACAGTGAGTATCTAAAGGAAACCATCGAAGAGTGGTATAAGCAGAAGGAAAATATGAGGGAAATTTTCCGCAAATCACAGTATTGGAACGAGGAAGAGCAGATGTTGGTTCTCGTCAATAAAACCATCCTTCGTAGTTTTAATAAGGCTGGTGTCGAAGAATTCCACGACTGGATGAATAATCAGTTTGATGATCATAATACTAATTCGGATACCCGTTGTTTATTCTCAAAACTCTACAGCATCATGAAATACAGCTTTGAGAATGGATACGGCAACCTCATAAATTTGGATGCCGTTAAAGAGTGGTTTAACCTTTATGAAAGAGATGATTACAAGGAAACGGTGCAGAATGAAATAGCACCACTTGTAGAAGGACAGAAGTGGTCAAGGTATATCAATACTTTCTGTAAGAAAATTGGTTTCAACACCATAACCGATATCCACACAGAAGTTTACACAGATGGAAGTGGAAACGCTCATAAACGCGAAAAGGATATGGGTTATAACTATTACTTTGCACTGCTTGGCGACAGTATCAATCCTCTTGAAATAAACGGAAAAACATTTATTGTTTCTCTTAATTTCATTGACTACTTAACAATGTCCTTTGGTAATAACTGGGCAAGTTGTCATACAATAGACAAAGATAATAACAGAGGTTGCCACGGCTCTTATAATGGAGAGTGGTCAAGTGGAACTCTTTCATATGCACTTGACAATATAACAGCAATAGCATACATCGTCGACGAGGAAAATGCCAAAGTGGAAACCAGAAATTACCACCACAAGTACGGCAAGCATGTTCCTTACTGTTTGAGGGACAAGGAGCATCGTGAAGTTGTTGCATGGCAGAACGACAAAATCTACTTTGCAAGAGTGTATCCCGATGGCAGAGATGGTGGCGAAGAAGGAATTGCCGCACAGTTCAGAGAGATTATTCAGCAGATATTTGCCGAATGTTTAAATACATCAAACTTTTGGGTAACCAAAAAGGGAACTTCAAATATCTACAACTACATCGATGGCAACAGAAATGGCTTCACCGCTTATGATGACTGGCGCCATTATGAGGACTGTTCTATCTCGTTCCTTCGTAGAATAGATGGAATTCTTAACGAGGATCCTATTATTATTGCTACTCGCCCTATATGTCCTTGTTGTGGTAGCCGTCATATACATCAGGAAAATATTTATTGCGAAGAATGTTGTAATGACTATGACGAGCACTGCTCAAGATGTGGTCGTGGCATAGACACAGATTGCGACGATTACGAGTATATAGACGGAAATTATTATTGTTGCTGTGATTGTTGCAGAGCAGATGGTTATGTTTGGTCGGAAGCATACAACGAATGGATATGGGAAGAGGACGCTGTCCTTTGCGAAGATAACGATGTGTGGTACAATTCGGATGATGATGATATCTGTTTTTGCGAAGATGACTGTGACTATCACTTAACGGAAAACTGCCGTTATGATGATTATTCGAATGAGTACTACTCCCCTGATTATGACGAGGGTGTTTATACTGCCGATGACAATTGGTATGCTACCGAAGAAAATGCCAAGAGGGCTGGTTATGTGTTTTGCGATGATGATGACAAGTGGCATCACAAGGCAAACTAATAGTCAGAGTTAACACAACAACATGGGCTACGTTATAATGCGTAGCCCTATTATAAGAGAAAGGAAAATAAACACATGATGAACTTAAAATTATTCGAGCAGATTTGTAAAATTCATAATCAGTTAGACCTTAAAAAGTATTTGCGGAAAGAACTTGAAAAATATTATTCGACAATTGTCGAAGAAGATGGATTTTTGTATGTGCCAAGCGATAATGTAGATGTAATGCTTACTGCACATATGGACACTGTTCACGAAAAGAAATGTAAAAAAATATGCAGAGTAAAAAGAGATGGTAAGGATGCGTTGTGGTCTCCTCAAGGTATAGGTGGTGATGATAGATGTGGAGTATTTATGATTCTTGAAATTCTGCACAACACAGATTTACGTCCTGCAATTGTATTTTGCGAGGATGAAGAAATTGGTGGCAAGGGATCTATAAAATTTGCCACTTGGCTCAGTAAGAACGCAGACACAAGGGAACTTGGTATTAAATATATCATCGAACTTGATCGCAGAAACGGAAACGATGCCGTATTTTATGACTGCGGAAATAGTGATTTTATTAAATATATCACTGATACAACTGGATATGAAGAAGAGATAGGAAGTTTCAGCGATATAGGAAATATAAGCCCTGAACTTGATGTCGCAAGTGTAAATCTTTCGTGTGGATATTATAAAGAGCATACTCTCGATCATTATGTAATTCCCGAAGAAATGGAACGCACATATCAGACTACGATTCTTCTTCTTGCAGAAAGTGTTGGCGTGGAAAAGTTTGACTATCAAGAAGTTAAATGGAGTTATAACTATAATTATGGCTATGGTTATAACTACGGCTATAATTATCTTGGTGGAGCCAAAGGATATTATGACGACTATGATGATGATACCCATTACATTGTGGCAATTCACAATGGTGTGGAAATAGCCAAAGAATATTATGGTAGCGAAGAAGAAGCCATTTTGGATTTCTTAATAGACAACGATACTGTATGTTATAGCGAAATAATATACATCGGAACCTATTATGAATATGAGGCATTATACAATTATGACAACATTAAGGAGGCAAAGTGATATGAAAAAATGTGTTTATGTGGAAAATAGTACAAGGAGTCTTTCAGACGTAACGCAGAGAAATGTAGAATCGGAACTTAAGAGTGCAAAAAAGAGAGCAATAAGTGCTTGTCGAGATTTTGCAATGTATCACAAACAGTATCCAGACGAATATAAAGGATTTGACGATGCTCTTATTGACAAAATCAAGAACGCCAAAACAGAGTCTGAAATAAGAGATTTGTTGCGCAAGGCAAGAGCAGTATAAAGGAGGAACATTTTATGAGAATAAGAGATCGGACTTAGTAATTGACAATTACAATTGAATAATGATATAAATAAATATGTAACCAATTTAATACATCAATAGGAGATAATATTATGATGATGAATTTTAATGAATTTCAGAGCACCGTAGTAGCACAGATTAAAGATTTTCTCCCGAGCGATTACACAGACGCAACTGTAGAAGTTAACGAAGTAGTAAAAAATAATGATATTAGACTTCACGGTATTACCATAAGAAAATCTAACAATCCCGTAGCGCCTTGTATTTATCTTGAAAGTTTTTATAAAAGATATGAAGATGGTGACAGTCTTAATGATGTACTTTACGATATCGCAGATATGAGAGTACGAAACGAAAGACAGGATATAAACGTAGATGATTTTTGCAGTTGGGACAAGATAAAAGATAAGGTTGTTGTCAAGTTAATCAACAAAAATATGAGTGATGGTTATCTTAAAGATAAACCTCATAAAACTTTCGGAGATTTGGCAACAGTATATATGATCGAAGCATCTTCAGATGGACACGCTGCAATAAACGACAGAATATTTGATGAGTACAATATTACTCTTGATGAATTACACGATACCGCTATGGATAACCTTGTTAAGCAGTTTGATTTCAAAGGGATGAGGGAAGTCTTGATATCAATGGGAATACCCGAACAGATAATTCCCGTAGATACTACTGATGAAATGTACGTGCTTACAACGCAGAGTAAAATGTTTGGCGCATCGCTAATTTTATCTGATTCAATAATGAAAACGATAAGAGAAAAGATAGGTAAGGACTTTGTAATAATTCCATCAAGTATTCATGAAGTAATTATCCTTCCTATTCCCGAAGAAAATATGAGTATAAGTGACATTATGGAAATGATCAACTCTGTAAATAGCGGTTCGCTTGAAAACACGGACGTACTTAGCGACCATCCATATCTGTACACAAAGAATAACGGAATTGAATCTGTAAGGTAATCGTTAACTTAACGAGGGGCTGAATAAGCCCCTCAACAAAAGAATACAAAAAGAAGGGAGATGATGATGTGTAATGAAATATTCTGTTCCCAGTGATCGCGATTTTAAACGGATATTAAAACAAAATAATTATAAAATTGTCCGTACAAATGGTGATCATGCAATATGGCAAAATACTGAAAGAAAGGACAGTATTACAGTTTCAAAAAAAATAAATCCCATTGTAGCAAGAAGACTTATTAAACAACACAAGTTAAAGGAGAGTTGAATATGGCACAGATTATCAATTTTAACAACTACACAGCAACTACCAACAGTAACATCGTAATCCCCAACGTAACTGCACAGACAGAGGTGCTTAACTCTACACCGAAGGTACACATTAATCCCTTCGAAAACAGAAGGGCTCCTTGGTCTGGTATCGGAAATGATATCCGCTCTGCATCTTGTGTGGATGAGGCTATCGCAATGTCGGGTCTCAACTGGGATCTTGGTCTTGGCAAGGTCTATGATGAAACTGGACATGTTATTCCTCACTTCAATGCAATAACACGTGCTGATACTGGTAAGGTATTTGGTATTACAAAAGATAAGTACAAGCCCGTACAGAACGCAGATGCGTTTGGGTTTGCCGACATCCTTCTCACTCAGGGAGCCACCTTTGAAAAGGGAGGTTGTTATAAGGGAGGAGAGAAGATTTGGTTCCTCATGAAGTTGCCTAGCAGAACGTATGCTGGCGATGAACATCATCTCTATATGTTCTTAATGAACGGCAATAATGGAAAGCAGTCTCTCTTTGCTGCTTTCACTACCATCCGTGCAATGTGTTGTAATATGGCTCATCTTGTAATGAAGAATTCTACATACAAGGTAAGTATTCAGCACAGAGGAGATGTCGAAGGGAAGATGCTTGAGGCTCAGGAAGTTATGGCTGGAGCAAATGCCTACTTCGATGGACTTCAGCACACTATAGAAGAGTTGAGAAACGTAAACCTTACCCGTGCTGAAATGGGTAAAATCATCGAGGGGCTTTTCCCTTACAAGGAAAACGCTACTGAGAGAGAGAAGAGAACTCAGACTGAGAAGAGAAATCAGCTGATCAACATTCTCTACAACGCTCCTGATCTTCAGAACGAGGGAATGAACGGACTCAGGTTGGTACATGCACTGACCGATTATGAGTCTCATTCAGATCCCGCAAGACATACTGAAGGATTTGCTGAGCGCAGATTAATGAATCTTGTTGAGAGACCTATGCTTGCCGACAAGGTAACGCAGATGATTCTTACTGCTTAATCAATTAACCAAGAGGGGGGTGGGCATAGTGCTCACCCTCATTTCAAAAAGGAGAATGTATATGGTAAAAGTTACTCTTAAATTTGATGGTACTGCAAGAGATTTTGAGGAAGCAATAGGAATGGATGATAATTTCGATCTCGTTGATAGCATTATTTATGCAATAGATTACTGTAAAAGAGGAGAAGAAAGTTATCATAATGATATCGAAATTAAAGTAAATGAGGATTAATTATGCCTTATAAAATAGTTTACTCACAAGGAGGATATTAATATGGCTGGAAAGAAAAAGAATTTTTGGTATGTAATTGTAATGACTAATAATGGGCCCGTATTTGTTACAAAGATTAATCGCTCAGATAAAACAGCCGAATGGCACAAGGATGAAAAACCCCTTGAAATGGGTGAGTCTGTTGCAAAGGATTTGGCAATGGGGCTGATGTGCAATATGACATCAGCGTATGCTGTGTACAATTTCTACGAACTTGACCATCAACCCTATCTTTATAATCGTGGTCAGTTTAAGTGGGAGCCAAATAAAAAGGAGGATTGATTATGGAAGAGGCTAAGAAAATGTTCTGTCATGCTTATCCTGAAGGTGTTATTACTAAGGCCGAAGAGGTAAATGGTAAGTATATATTTGAGGTTGCATTTTCGGATGGTATTTATTATCATGTGGTTACGGATGATACTATCTCTAGAGCCTATGATGATTACTTTAGAGCAATAAGTGCCGCGACAAAGTAAGGAGAAGACCAATGAAACAGAGAGATCCGCCGAATTTAAGTTGATAATTTAATTAAGATAATAAGGAGAAGTAAAATGAAAGCCTACAAATTAATGCGTATAAAAAAGAACGGAAGGGTATACCCGCTGTTCATTGACAAGACCACCCCGACAAAGTTTGGTGAGTGGTTACCAGCCGAATGTCATCCTACTAAGGGATTTGCAGTCCGCAAAGGATGGCATTGTTGCTTCACGCCTAATGCACCACACCTTAAAGAAACTCTCTCTAATGGAGAACAGAGGGTATGGGTAGAAGTGGAAGTGGAGGATTACACCACTTATGATAGACCTGAATCTCAGGGTGGCGCATGGATCCTTGCGAATAAAATGAAAGCTATTCGTATCATCACAATGGAAGAAGCTGAGCAGATTAGAAGAAAGAGGTAACGAACATGAATGATTACAGCGAATATTCAAAACAGGGTTATAAGGTAATTGATACAATAGATGCTTACACCATTCTTAAAAGAAAAGATGATTATTGTGTTGCCTACTTATACGATTCCAGCACAGGAACGTGGGCACAAGGGTACTATATGTTTCAGAGTCTAATCGACTGTATTGATTGGCTGAAGGAAACAGAGAGAATATAAGGAGGGGTGAATAATATGGATAATCACAATATTAAGCAGTACCTGAACAAGAAAGTACAGTTCTTTCCTAGTGATACGTATTATAAAAAGGGTTATATAATTGATGTTGATGACATTGGCATAACGTACAAGGTAACTGATGCGTATCAGCATCAGGACTGTGGAACCTTCTTTATAAATCATGCATGTAAATTTGTATTCAAAGTAATAGCGGAGGATTAACTATGAATGAATTTGAAATCTACTTTTCAGATCTTAATGAGGATGCACAGAAGAGACTGCTTGAATTTGTGGGCGAAGATGATCCCGCGGAAATGAACTGGGATATAGATATGCTCCCTATCGCAATTTACTGTATTAATGAAGAAGATATGTTGTTATAAGGAGGAAACAAATATGACAGCAGAAGAAATGAGAGCAATAGCAAATACAAACGGAAGAGCAGAACATGAAGCCAAAGCATATGCCTACTTTAATCAGAAGATCATGGATGCCGCTAAAGAAGGCAAGTGTAAGATCTTCTTTGGTTTTGACGGTGGATATCCTGAAGAAAACAGATGGGTATCACGATCAGAAACTCACATCACAAGGGAAGATGCAAAGAGACACTATAAACAACTTGGTTACAGATTTGAACATGTTGGTGTAATTGGTGGAGTTATGCAGGCCGCCGATGAAGAATATATTTGTTGGTAAAGGAGGAAACGAATATGAAAGAAGAGATTATTCCTACAAGAAAGATGATTGTTCCTACATCAGAAGGCTTTTTGGTAATAGAACAGAAGGGAGCAGAGAATGAATACGCTGGCGTTTTCATCTATTATCAGGATCATAAGGGAGAGATCAACGTTAAATCTGATAACTTGGTTGCTTGTGTTGAAGATGATTTTGGTGAAATCTGTACCGAGACTTATTGTAAGAAGTACGATGAACCTATAAATATTATCCAGTATTCAGACGGACACGACAGAAATAATTAAGGAGGAAACGAATATGAAATATAAGGATTTAAATCTTAAGCACCTAAGGGAAGTATGTGATATTGATTTTGCTCACTATACATACAAGCGGGGTATGTGCAGCTGCTGTTATGGCCCGAAGGATTTGCCCGCCAGATACTGGAGAAACAATAAGATACTAGAGGATGTAGACTACAATGATATAATGTACATCCTATTTAAGAACGCAGATAATGGCAGTGGGTGTGTAAAGGCAGAAGATAATATGGGGCAGACCGAATATATCGAATGGAACCTCACACCTGAACGTCTTGACAAGGTAATTGCAGAGTTGAAAAAACAAGTTGGTAATGAGTACGATGTTGAACGTCCCGAAAATAAGTACAAATGTATCATCTTAAAAAGGAGGTAATTAACCTATGAAAATACGCCCGCCGCCGTGCTTGACAGATTTATAAGTTCACTGTAAACTAAACACATAAGGAGAAAAATTATGAGACAGAATGGGACTATTGAAATATTATTTGAAGCTGTTACTTGCCCGACTATCCAGACAGTTGTTGATGTTGTTAAGAAGGAACTTGAAAGCAAAAGATACTTTACTGATATTAATATTAGTATCCTTGACGGTATCTTAGAAGGTTATTTTAAGGTAGAAATGAACTTATGTTATGAGGCAGACTACATCAGGGGGTGCGCTGGAGACTATGACAGTCCCGCTGTCGCTGACTCTTTTGATGTCTTGACAGAAGATCAGATTACTGATACCATAAATAAGATCGCAGCAAAAGTAAATGGTCTTAATATTGATGAAGTTTTTCTGGATATAGATACTGAAGAAACCCTACTTGACAGAATGGAAGAGGAGGAATATGAAGCGTATGAAGATGCGGAAGAGTTAAGGGGCGAGCAGTGGCGCGACGAACAGAGAGACGGAAGCTATATGTATTGATTAAGGAGGAAAAATCTTATGAATAACAACACTCAGGTAGTATCAGCAGCAAAGTTCACAAAGGAAACTGGTATCAAGATCAGCAAGCTTTCAGGCAAGATGGAGAACGTAAGGGCGATCAGCACTTATGCTGGCGATAACCCGAGCTGTATGGCACTGATGAAATGCTCCGACAATGTATGCAGTCACTGTTATGCTTATAAACAGGTAGAGTCTGGTGTTTATCCTAATCAGCGTACATGTCTTGAGCGTAATGGAAAGGCACTCTCTAAATCACTGCTTAAGATTGTTCCCGACTTAAGTAAGCTCAAGAATCACGCGATCTTTAGATTTGAGTCACACGGCGATGTGATCAATGAAACTAACGCCCGCAATTATATCAGGATCGCAGCCGCTAACCCTGAAACAAAGTTCGCGGCTTTTACAAAGCGCCCATTAATATGGGAGGCGGCAATCAAAAAGGAAGGTAAGCCCGCTAACCTGAATCTTGTGTATAGCAGTCCTCAGGTTAATAAGTCGGCAACAAACATAAAGAAGAAGTTCCCTTTCTTCGATGTGGTGTTTACCGTATACGAAAAGGAACACGGAATTGGTACCGATGTTCCTTGTCAGTGTGGCCCTGAATCTTGTAATAAGTGTCGCTTCTGCTACACAAAGCAGGGGTGTGTCGGTGAGATTTTAAGGTAATGACAAACTTAAAAGGGCTACACTATGTAGCCCTTTTTAATAAGGAGGTACGATATGAAGAGATGTTATGTAGTTTATCGCGATCATAAAAGATTAGATGGTAAAACTGAACGTATCTGGTACTTTAATCATACCGACAAGGAATATAATGAGGGTGATACTTACATATCATACGGTCAGCGCTATGTTGTCAAAGGTAAGTACGCTGATATATTAGCTGCTAATGGAGGCAAGCAGCCCAGTTATCTTTGGAGTGGCAGAGAATTATTTGATCGTAATGGTAAAAAGGTATTTTGTTAATTAAACATTAAGATGGAGGAATAAGTTTATGACATACGAAGTAATTCTTGTAAACAAACATTATTACAGCGCAACAATTGAAGCAGCAAATAAGGAAGAAGCAGAAGAGAAGGCAGAAGAACTGCTGTGCGAACTTGGCACTGGACTTAAAGCATACGACGGTGAATCTTATGTTGATATAATAACGGAGGTATAATTATGAGATATACAATTAGAGTTCAGTACAATGACGGTACAATTGTTGGCTGGATCACTGATGATTATTCTTTAGTTAAGTTTATTCTCTACAGAGAGAACAAGCGTTATGGTAAATATATTAAAAGGTTGGTTCTGAAAGGAGAACACATATGAGAATTTTAAATTATTACCAAGGCGAGACCAATAAGTTATCAGGCTTCGTTTATGACACCGAAGCTAGAACATACAAGGAGTTTTCAGTCAACGGAAAAGATTGGGTTGATACCAATGGAATGGCAAAAGGAGGATTTTTCCTTCCTGAAAATATTCACTATCGTTTTGGAACAAAGTGGGAGATGGAAAGTAAGTTAGCAGATATTAAACTTCTCCACTTCACTAAGGATAACACGATGGTTATTAACTTTGGAATACTTGAACGATAAAGGAGGATGCGTATGAATATCTATCAACTTTGTGATGAAATAAGAGAAATGTTGCGCAGTAATGATCTCTGGTGTGATGAGGTATGGCCGATAAACGATGAGAACAGAATATGTGTCGACATTCAGTGGGGAGACTGGAAGCATGAACACCTTCGCTGTAAATATTTAGTTGGTGATTATCTTAACGGCAAAGGGATCCGTTTTGATCATAGTGAAGTAATTACTGAAGAAGATGGCAGCGACTGTTATTCAGCCAGTCATTATTATAGACTAAGGGAGGTGAGTTAATGGGCGGCAGAATGCATAACGGTACATATAGCGTAAGGGAGTTTAAACGACTGTTGCTGGATAATGGTTTTGTATGTGAGCGCCAGACTGGTAGCCACATAATATATAAGCGAGGCAGCGAAACATTATCAATGCCTAGTCATAAACCCAGTCAAACTTGTTTGTATGATTTGATCAAACAATATAAGTTGAAAGTGAGGTAGATAAAATGAAACATTACACAGAGGACGACTACTTATCAATAGTGGATCTCAAAGGAATGCCGATAGGCACACGCATACTGGGAATTAACACTTATTATTCTGCAACGAAATTAAGTGAGGACAACTGGAACCTCGACGATCGTATTGATACATTCCGTAATTGTTCAGATAGGTTTATTGCAAACACATTTGAATATACAGAGTTTGATGTGATACAAAGAGGAGGTGTGTAATATGAGTTGCATAACAGAAAACACAATAGTAATTAAACCTGATGCCGAAGAAAGAGTTATGAATGATCTTAGGGGGTATGGCTGTTCTGGTATTAATAGTGTGTGGCGAAATGATAAGATGGTCATAATCTTATTTGATAACAACGGTGACAATCCTTGGGATATAGAGGGTATAAACAATCTTCAGGCCGACTGGGAGGACTTCTATGTAATAGAAACTAACTACGGTGATGATGATGGTTATTGGACTCAGGTGTTTGTGGACGGGCACGGTGTCCCTTATGACGGCGAGGCACTTGACTGGTTGTATGATAATTTAGATATCAGTGAGTACTATACAGTAAAGGATTTAATAGCATATAATATTTAAATATTTGCACTTGACAAAATAACAATATCCATTTACAATACAATTGCGTAAGAAAAAAAGGAGGAAAGAATTATGGGACTTGATCAGTATGTTTACAGAATGAAGAAGATAGGTAAGGCAACTGCAAAGCAGCTCGAAGGTAAGAATACTGCCGATATTGACTACAATAAGTTTGTAGTAATGGATCAGGACTATGTGGATCAGCATCCTGATATGTTCTCTGATATAAAGGATATCTTAACCCCTATTACGGTAGTTAATACCATAGTAGACATAGAGCATATCAAGAAAGATTACAATGTACCTGAGCATTGGTGCATGTGTATGAGAAGCTTTATGGGTGGCGGAGCAACGTACGGATTTTCTGGCGATGGGAAATCTGCCACGGTCTCTTTAGATGACAACAAACTTAAACAGTATCTGCTCGAAGAGAACACGCCCTCTTATGTTTGTTACATAACAGAAGTATATTACATGCGTAAGCATTATGATACTCAGGAGGCGATGTATGATCTGTACGACGGCGACATACAGAACTGCGGATACCATCATATGTCAGAGGAAATGATCGAAGCTCTGAATGATCTGGAAGGTAAAAAAGTACTTGACGAAAATGCAACCAACCTGTATTATCATGAGTGGTATTAATGAAAGGAGATTAAAACTATGACGAACTTAACACGGTACGTTCATGATAATTTTGATGTATCAAAGTCAACTCTGGATCTAATCGACAACATCTGTCACTATGTACTTGCGCAGCCTGAATATGTTGACGGCGAAGGACGTATAACGGAAGAGGGCTGTATGTTTATAAGCGGCCTACTGGACGGCGTAGCGGATATGTGGTATGATGAAATTAAACAGGCATGGAGGGAAACAAAATGATAGCAACAAGAAAAATTAATAAAGATACCGTAGCAGTTTTATCATTTGGAGTTTATCCCGCATCTATAGCAATACGCAAAAGTGGCAGAGATTATTTTGGAACCGAAAAAGATGTGGTACATTTTGAAGAGGATAAGCTCGTAATAAACAAAAAGGTACTTGATCATTATGGTTTAAGTTTGAAGGTGAATGAATGAAGAAAAAGAAAAGGGATACGCCGAGATGGTGTGAGTGGACACTACCTGATGGTACGGTAGTGCCCGCCGTACCCTGTGGCAGCGTATTCAAAGGAAAGAAAGAGAAGTTAAGATCACAGCAAACTAAAGAGTTGAGAGATATAAGGAGGGAATACACATGAGGGATGCTACTGGAAAGGTTTTAGAAGTTGGCGACAAAATTATATATGCTGATAAAGTAACTGTTAAAACTTGCTACAAAACATCCTGTAGATCCAGCCTAAAGATTGGAGTCATTGATCACTTTAGTAAAAAAGACGATATAGCTTATATTCCTGATTCTGCGGAAAGATTAAGAAGCGAACACATAATTAAATTAGGATAAGGAGGAAGTGATATGGAAGATCATTACGAAATTAATATCGCCAAGAATGGGAAGCACTGGGGCAGGGTAATTGTTTCTTCTTATCCTGAAAGTACTGCAGTTGAAAAACTTAATTTTTTAAGATCATTGTTTGGAGAAGAGTTTGAAATAACAATGACCTTTTGGACAGCACGAGGAATAAGCAAACCCGAATGGAAATGAGGAGGTAACAATATGAGTGATTTCAGGAAAGCAAATTTCTTTAACGATCTCGACAAGATGCGCGACTTTATCATGCTTACTAAGGATCAGTTCCTTGCCAGCTATAGTTACCTGACTGAAGATGAGTACGAGAATACTCGCGTGATCTACTTAAAGCAGCATCTTGATAATAAAGTAAAGAGGATCACGGAAACATATGAGCTGCCCGCGGGATATATCACCGTGCATATCGACGAGGATGGTAAGTACACCATCAACTTAAATGGCGGCGTATGGGTTAATTGTTTAGACGGTACTGAAGCATATGAAGAACTGATGACGCTGGAGCGCGGCATTGCTATAGGAAGGGAGGTACGCAAATGAAGTTAATTGATTTATTAGAAGCTTGCACCGACAACACACATGTACGTGTCTTAAATTTGGAAGAGCAGGAGGTAGCAGAATATGACGGCAAGGATAGTATAGATCCGCAATACAATGACCGTGAAGTTAGATCTGTCCGCACTGATTTATCTACGGAATGCATGATGTACGGCACATATTTGTGCGCTTGGCTGGTAATAACAATCACTTGACAAAAAAGTGAATATAATGTAATATAATTATCAAGGAGGTATGCTTATGGTAATTATAGTTTTCTCATGTATATTTATTATCTCTACTATTGTGGTAACAGTTACAGAATATAGTGGCGATATAAGAAAAATGTTTAAAGCACAAAGTAATAATAAGCCCACATATCAGGATCACAAAGGAACTCTAAGAAATAGTTCTAATGGTCACAGTGTTAATATAGGTGAAAGCGGAAAACTATATGATTCATGGTCTGGAGAAATGCTTTATAATCCTTATGCTAATAAAGAGAATGAGCAACGTCACAAAGAACATGAATTGGGATATGTCAAACATAGGATATTTAACAACAGCACTGAGGAATGTATTAATTTTAGTAATTATGGGCATAAAATTGTATATAGGGCTGGAGGTAATCTTTATGGAAAATTAAATTGTAATTTAGGTTATCAGTTCTGGATTGATTTATCTAATGGAATCATGGAAGAGACGGAACTTTCTAAAAAAATTCCTCATACGGAAATAGAAAAATATCATAGAAAACCTATTGATAATAGAAAAAGAGAAAAACAAAGATATATAGATGATTATAATAATCCATATACTCAAGAAGAAAAGGAAAAAGAAAATGAAAGCATATTGAAACATCTTGAAAATCATAATAAAAATGTAATGAACAATTTGTCAATGAGTAAAAGTCAAAAGTTTACACCGTGGTGGTGTCATAATCCTGTTCATGGTCGAACAGAAAATTACTATTATGAATATGCTGATGACATTATATATCGTTATGAATTTGAGTATGAAGAAAAACCTTTTATGACAAAAATGGAGGACGGATGGAATGATTAACGAATACAATGTTCTTTACGACGCTAATGATGTTCCAAAAATAAATGTTTTACGAAGTTATAAGGATGCCCCAAAAGACAACAGCTCAATACTAAGTCAGCTTAAATATCTTGATCGTAAGACTAATCTTAAAGATTTAGCCTATGAACAAGTTTATGTTATGTCTCATAATATGAATCAAAAACTTAAAGGTTTTATGTGTGTGGGCAGCGGCGATTACGATCATTGCGATGTATTTTTTAGAAATATTGGTATGTTTCTTTTATTGTCTGGGGCTGAAATGGCAACCATAGTTCATAATCATCCCGAAGATGTAACAGATCAAAGCGATGACGATATCGATTTAACCCAAAGATTTATTGATACTTGCAATATGTTCAATATTAAAGTTTGTGGCTCATTTATATTATGTCGTAGTGGAATAACTCAAATCCCCATTGAATGTTTTTATGATTGGAGGTTTATAAAATGAAAGGCAGACTGGAAAGTGAAATTAAAATAGATAAAACAATTGAAAACATGTTGAAAAATTTACCAATTGAAGTCACAAAGTGGAATAATCTTATGGATGCTTCAAGAAAAACTCCAGCCACAAGAAGAGATTTTGTGATGAAAATAAGATATTTTATTTGCAGTCTTACAGATAATCCTAAAAAATATAATTTTGATTCTCTTACTGAGGAAGATGTAATTAGGTTTATGAAAAAGATTCGCACAAAAGAAAACGAAGTTGGTGATATAATAGAAACAAGTGATTCATATCAAAATACAATGTGGTGTTGTCTAAATAGTTTCTTTGGGTATCTTGCAAAAGAAAAAATTATTCCTTATAATTATATGCAAGATATTAAAAAGGGCAGAAATCATGATCTTGAAAGAATTAATGAACATAGAGTTCTTTTAACTAGTAGAGATTTTAAGCAAATAATAGGAGCACTTGATAAAGTAAGTCGGAATCAAATTGGACGCACAAATACATACAATAGAGATAAGCTTATTATTCTTTTGCTTATGACTACTGGCATGAGAGAAACTGCACTTATTGAAATTAATCTCGAAGATGTTCACCTTGACACTCAAAGTTTATATGTAATTGACAAAGGAAAACTTCCTCATAAATATTTTCTTGAAAGTGAAGTGTGTGAAATTATTAAAGATTATCTTTCAGATCGAAATGAAATGCTTTTTGACAAATCGGAAATAACTGATGCCTTATTTATATCTAAATACGGTGAAAGAATATCCGCAAAAGGGGTGTCAAATATAGTTAAAAAATATACTAAAGCAGCTCTTGGTAAAGAGTTGTCTCCTCACAAATTAAGAGCGGGATTCTGTTCTATCCTTTATAGCAAAACACATGATACAGAATTTGTACGCCGTGCTGTTGGTCATTCTAATATTTCTACTACGCAGAGATATATAGTTACAAACGGAGACGAAAAGAGACAGAGTGCATCTATTATTGGTAGGGCAATTGGAATGAATTTATCAGAGGAATAATGTTCTCGTGGCGAATGATACGATGATAATATATGTAAAGGAGGATGGAAATAACTATGACAAAAAATGAAACAAATACAATGCCCACAAATTTTCAATTGATCCGTGAGCTTAAAAAGACTTACGGGAGTCAAACTCATACTCTCGGATTCCTGACAGATGAAGAAGTTGAAGAAATCAGCAGAACCCTCCGTCTGAAAGAAATGAACATTCTGGCACTTCGTAACCTGAGAGATTTTACTGTGGCGATCTGGGCAGATCATGATGATGAGTCCTTCAAGAAAATGGACGAAATAAGTGCCATAACGTATGTGATCGACATGCAGATAGTGAGTCTCGGAGGAGAAGTCTAATTAACCGACATACAAATATTAACAGAAAGGAATGGTGGCACATATGTATTATTATGAATATATAAACAAGATAAAGGCAAACGAAAATGGCGTTGACATTTATGAATTAATGAATCAGGCATGTGGCGACAAGCAAGTTACTGATGAAGAGTGGGACAAGATCGAAGAAGTATTCATAGAAGAAACAACGAAAGGAAAGTAATAAGTTGGAAGAGAACTAATACTGTTATAGTTAGTTTCACTAGCATGGTGAAAAGGATAATAAAGATGAAAGGAAAAGGCATATGAGAATAATTGATAGCCAGTACGACTACTATGATTATTTGCAGAACTATACAGACACCATAGTGTTTGATCGCAGAGGTTCGCGCGTGTTAACTAAAGAAGATGTGTGCCACGCATTGTCGCTTTATAATGATAGAACCGATAAGTATTTACTTTTGCTGCATTGTGGCGCAACATACTGGCTTATTTTGGCCACGATTACCGAAAAGGAAAAGAGTTATTGGGGGACGCGTGTGACACCCAAGAATTATGACCTCAAGGTTTTGAGTAAGTGGTCGGATTATTCCAAGAAAAGAGAACTGATTTCCCTTGACGTTATTACCATTCCCTCGTGGAAAATGAAAATATATGCTGACATATTTTCACATGAAGTGGTCGAAGAGGCTGTCATTAAGTACATGGACGAAATTAAAGAAACGATTCGAATTAACGATTATAATTCTTCCACAATATGTGACGCATATTTCAAAAGGTGGGACTATACCGCGCAGAAATATGTCGAACAGTATCAGCCCCCACTTCTTAAGGCTTGCGGCATATCCAGTATAATTGAACCTATGGAAATTTTTGTTGCCATTGAGGAACACTTCTCGTTGCTTAAGAGTGAGGCCGAGCGAACAGAACCACTGGGCGCAACCAACGACGACAAGATAATTATGCACGGATTTGATACAAAGACATCGTTTAGGGGGTAGTAATAAAAATGAAATTATTAGAAGATATGATAAAAATTGATCACTTGGAAGTTTGGAAGTTGCCCGACAATGAGATAGGGGTATGCTTTAAAAACTTTGCATACATAAAGGATGGCGATTTTTTAATAGGCAAATTTGGCAGTGGAAAAACCCTTGAAGATGCCGTAAGGGATTACGCACGGGAGATATCGGGAAGAACGCTTGTTGCAAATCCAACAAGCAGTAACAGAAAAGAGATAACGATTTTATTAATAGATACGGAGGGATAATAATGGAAAGCAAACTTGACATTGCAAAAAAGATAATAGAAGAGCAGTATGAATATTATCGGTGCGGTATCTTTAACAGCCGTAACACAGTGGGCGATCACATGTACACTATCTATGACGAAAACGGTTTAAGCATAGATGTGTGCGACGACTACATGTACTTTGAAGTGTTTGGACTCAGCCAAAAAGAATTTAACGAATTGAAAAATTTCTATACCAAATTAAGGGGGTGGTAATATGTACGCAGAAATAACTCTTTATGATGATGACGGAACAATCAAAAACAAAAGACCATACGTAGTACCAGCTAGTCGAATAGATGTCTTCCCTTCTGAAGATAATGGAGACAAGACCGTTGAATATAAATTTACCTTTATAATGGGTGAAAGAATTCTCACGAATCCAAGAGAAATTGAGGTACTTAATAAGATAGAAAGAGCTTATAAAGAAGGATTTGCCGAAGGAAGAGAAAGTGTCGAATATTATACTAGAGGTAGAAAATTAAATGACTAATGCTTGACAAAATTTGATTCCAGATATATAATTCACTTACAAAAGATATATGAGGAGAAAATATATGAGCAAATTAAGGAAAGCGCAGGAAATATATATCTACCTTAATGTTAAATGCAACTGGAACGGAAGTGTGTGTATTGATGAAGCGTGGTCTTTTGAACACGCAAGGCAAGTTGCAGATCGTATGAAAGATTGTGATGTTCACAATGCGTATCTTATAGCAAGGAGAGAAATGAGATGAAAATAATTAAACAAGGAGATCTTGATAAGGCAAAAGATATTGTACAGTTTGAGTGCAGACGATGTGGTTGTGTATTTAAAGCAGAAAAAGGTGAGTGGGCCTACGCGCCTCAGATAGCCCAGCAAAGGGGTGAAGCAACTTATGTGTGCACATGTCCTTGTTGTGGACACAATGTGTGCAAATAAGGAGAATGAATATGATAAAGATATATAATAAAGCGTTTCCATTGGGCCACCCCGAAGAAGTGGAAAAAGAAATTCAATGTTATATTGATAGCGGGTATGAGATACTATCAATGGCATCTGAATTACATTATGAATCTGGACGTATAATGGCGGTAATGAGATGGGATGAAGCGAAGGCTGGAATTCTCAATCCTTGGATGGGTTGCACTGTTAAATGCGGAAATGAATTGTATAAAGTTGTTACATGTTCTCCCGATCCTTATATTGTGTTTGATGACGGCACTAAACATTATGCAATGACGATTGAACCTATCGATGGAAATTCAGATAACTACATGTTGGTTAACGATGCTCAGGTAGAATTAGTGGAGGATAAAAAATGAAAGTATATTTAGTACATCATGGTGAGTACAGCGACTATACAGTTGACGCGATATTTGCCGAAGAGAATATGGCTAAAAAATATTGTAATCTGCATAACAAATACGGCGTCAACTTTTATGGATATACGTATGAATATGAAGAATGGGATACCGCTAAATGCATTATTAACATGTGTAAAGATATAAATCGAATTGGATATATGTATTCTTTTGATAGAAAGGGACATCTCAAGAAAGAAACTAGTCCCGAATTAAGAATTCAGTGGCGCAAGGATGAAAAAGTTTACAAAGACTATGACGGATATAGCGTAGTAATATTTGCCAACGACAGAAGCGAAGCTCAATGCCGCAAGATAGCGTGCGATAAGGTGGCTACATTCAGAGCAATGGAGGAATTATTTTAATGTAAACTAAAATGGTTTACATTATAAAAAGTAATGTATATAATAATTTACATTATAAGGGATAATGTATAAAATAGTTTACGTTACAAAAAATGCAAGGTTTATTAAGAGGAGATTGAGGAGGATAATATGAAAGAACTAGTCGTAGACATGTCCAATGTGCTAGACCATCACAATAAACTCGTATCAACCTTAGAAGATTCTTATATAGGTTACACCCCAGTTATTTATGACACTATAGATTGTGTGCCTTATCACCATGAAATTATTTATATCCACAAAACAAATTGCCCAAACTGTGGCGGTTTATTAGATGGCGACGAACATAGTCCATACGTTAAGTGTGGATGCTGCGGAGCAAAGATCTGGAGTGAAAGAGAGGTATCGTAATTATGATAACTTTATTATTTATTGTATTCATCATTATAACAATTGCAATGGTTTGCGCCAATAATCGTGAATTAGATTATGACGATTCACTTTGCGTAATGATCGTTATAGATTTAGTGTGTGTCGGTGGTATAATTATATTGCTCGGCAATTTGTTTAATGTTTCTTATGTGATACCAAATAAGATTGCTATGTATCAAGAAGAGAACGCGATCATTGAGGAGCGAGTCAGCAGTACAGTCGCTAAGTATATGGAATATGAGAAGGATATCATTTACGAGGTAGCTCCTAGTGATGATGCTATGACCCTGATATCCTTGTACCCAGAACTGGGCTCAGATGAATTGATCAAGGAAGAAATTAACGTATATATTTCAAATAATAACAAGATAAGGGAACTGAAAGATACGGAACTCAATAAGTCAATATATAAATTCCTACTGTATTTTGGACATTGACTTGACAAAGTAAAACATAAATGATAATATACAAGAGAAGTGAGATCCACTTCTCTTTATTAATCAGGGAGGGTGTGAGTAAATGACAGTAGGAGAATTGATTGAAAAACTTAAAGAATTGCCAGAAGATTGTGATATACGTTTCTGTGATTATGATAAAACTTATGATAATGCAGAAGTAATGTGGGATATCACCAAAGAAGAGTGGGAAACAGGAGAATACACGGATGAACCATATATTTATCTAAGTTGAGGGTATAGATATGAATAAGAAGTTAGCAGAATTAACAGTAAATAAATCAGCAGATTATTATGACAAGGTAGTAAAAGCACTTGAAGATGCAGGGTTTATATTAGTGCTTGATACGGAAACTACAACAGACAGATATTATATCGTGGCAGAAAGCGAGGATAAGGAATGACAAATCAAGAAAAATTTATACAAATATTTGGTATAGATGCGTGGCAACAGATGATTGTATTTAGTGGACTTGCGGAGCAATTCAAAGAATATTGGACAAGTCCGTACAATGAGATGGATTGTCGATATTGTAAAGAATTTAAGGATTGTCCTTGTGGTAAAGACGGACACGAAAGCGGAACATCCCAAGGATATTCAATAGGTGAGTGCAAGGATTTTGAGTCATAGGAAAGTGAGGTGTAAGTATGGCAGTAGAGTTAGTGATTAAGATACCAGAAGAAATTCGACTTGCATTGATAAATAACATTCAATTATCCATGGATCAGCAATCTATCTGTGATTCATACATAAAACAAGCAGTAATAAACGGCATACTACTTCCTAAAAATCATGGAAAATTAGGTGATTTAGATGCCTTACGAGAAGAAGTATCATCTTGGGGCATGAATGATTACGAACCATCAGACTTTACAGATGCCATAGACCAAGCAGACGCAATCATCGAAGCAGATAAGGAAAGCTATGCTGAAAAATGGAATGAAGCCCTTGATATGGCTATATCGGATTTATCTGAAAACAAGGGAGAGCCAACAGACGAAGAAGTTATCGAATATTGCAATAAACGTGGTTATGTTATCTGTACACAAGCCTTTATAGATGACCTTAAAAGAGAACAGCACAGAATCCGATTTGAAGGATATGTAGGAGTTGACGATATGGGAAGATATGACCCTTATACCGATAGTTTTGTGAAAGGCGGTAAGTGAATGAAACTGATAATTGATATTCCAGTAGAAAAATACAATGAGTATAAAAGAATCGGGGATAGTCGAGATGTTTTGTTTGAAGCAATAAGAAACGGAACTCCACTTGATAGCAATTCAGAACGTGCCGAAGTACAAGCCTACTTTGACGGAGAAGCCTACGGGTGGGAACAGGGAAGAAAAGCCTTAATTGATGATGTAAAGGCAGAGATGCTCAAATATTCAAGTGAACATTATGTTCATGATGATGACGTATGGACTTACATAGGTATCATTGATAGGTACATAGGCAAGGCAGAAAGTGAGGAAGTGGGAGATGAAAAGAAAGATAATTAAATTCATCATCCGTTATAAACTGACCTATCGGTTTTTTATGAGATTTGAGTGGTTCAGAAAACTTGTAGTAAAAGTCGCAGAAGAAATTTTATTTGAGGGGATAAATCTTGAACCATATAAGCCAGACAAGAGGATTAAGCCTGATTATAAATTCATTGTTAAACGAATTGATTAGCGAGAAAGTGAGGCACTATAATGGCTAACGTAACAACAATCTGTATTCCATACCATGGTAAGAATATAGAAAAAATCCACATCAAGGGGACTGCACATTCCTACTGGATCTACCGCGTGGTGCGGGATCGTGACACATGTAGCTGGAAAGATTTTGCAACAGAAGAAGAGGCTAAAACTTATATTGACAAGGAGGCTGAGCAGTGAGTAAAGTAACAATTGAGGACATTTATGATGACATCAAGCACGGATCTGTATCTGATTATGCTGCTTCAAAAGATGTCGAAGTTGTCCCTCGTAAAATGGTTGAGATGATAATCGAAGAGTGTGAAAGACGCTCATCAGGCAGAACGAAAGCAAGGTGTGAAGAAGCTCAGTATATAAGAGAGTACGCAGAATCATTGCTGGAGAAATTTGAAAATGATGGAGAAACATAATGAAAAATATAATAATTATGTCACCGACTTATAGGCGAGCTGTTCAGACATGGGAGAGATTTCAGAAGATACCGACTATATGGATCTCTGCAACAAAGAACCCTTTAACACTCACATTATTCAACGGTACCAAGTTTAGTTTTGTTGGTGAGACGGAAGGCCAGCGTGGATTACGTGGCCGAGAAATAGAATATATCATTGATGAAGATGTCTGGGAAGGGCTTGACATAATAAAAGATAAATGATATGATATTAATGGGTCAGGATAGTCTTGACCCATTAATTAGTAAGGAGGCATCATGCTTACAGATTTTGACCGTAGGTTAATAGCAGCAGAGAACGAAGATCTAAAGCCAGTAGATTTTTCTATTGAGCGGATCCTACGCAAATACCATGCCGTACAGATTACGTGTCACTGGTACGATAGCGATCCGCCCGAGTGTAATAAATGTGAGCGTTGTTGCGGTGATCCATGTAACACGTGGATAGAATGGAACGGAAGTGAAGCCCAGTTGACCCGTGAAGTGTGGGTTGACATATGGGGCGAAGGCATCTGGGGCATGAGTCAGGCTGACGTAGATAAGTTTGCTGCAAAGTTATTTAAACAACGTGGTATGAAGGGTAGACTATTTTATGTTAAACCAAGCCCTGATGAAATATGGATATACTATTATCATCGGGACGTAGCAAAATGTGATTACTGGTGTGTATTCAAGGAGGCTTGACATGGATCCCAAAGATAGATATCATTGTCCTATATGTGATAAGAACTGCCGATCAAATAATACAGCCCTTCCCCTTATAAAAGGCGAACTACGTTTTATAAATGGTAAAATGCTACAACATTGTTACGTGGAACAAATCGAACTACATTGCAACGAATGTAATATTACATGGACGGAGAATAATGATATATGAAGAAGCCTACTTTTATAGCAAGAGACGTTAAGTTTTACGTTGGCGATAAAGTTATTCAGATTAGTAATGGAGATACACCAATGTTGGTTGAAGAAGGATCATTCTTTGATGAAATGGAAAAGATTATAGATGATACGCTTGGTATAATGGAGCGACCAAAACAAGACATTGACCATCCAGATCCACCACAAGTACGACGTAATAGTCAAGGAATATACGTATACGAACCAAGAGAGGATAACCATGATACTAAAGGATTACGAAACGTTTAGTATATCTTTTGATGGAGGGGGCAAAGACGACTGCGTTTGTGTCGTAATGCGGCACAATGGAGACGGAACCTTAACTATGTTAAAAGCCGCTGCTGGTGCGCAAGCGGAAATGATATATAGAATACTTACGGAACAAAATACAGAGATAAAGGAGATTCAATGAGCAGAGGAATACTTGAAAACATATGTAGTGCAATTTATCTACTACATGCAGAAAACAAATCTATAATGGAAGCACTTATGATTAGTTCTGGCGTAAGCAAAGAGGACGCCGAAAATCTAACCAGACAGTGGGAGGAAGCACTTAGTAAAGTTTTTAAAAATATGGATAAGGAGTAAACAAATGGCAAGAGAAGAAGTTATCAACACACTACAGTTAATGGTAGACACCTACCCCATTACTGATCCCCTTTTTGATATTGCTATTCATGAGGCTATTAAGCTTTTAATGGAGATCGATTACTACAATTGCATTGATAAAAGAAAAACACTTGACAAATTAAACGAATTGTCATATTATGATCCTGCAAGGTTTCCCAACCCTGATATGATGAACGGATACAATATGTGCTTGGGAGATTCTACAAACGTAGTGGCAAGTATGCCACCCTACAGTTCAACAGATGATGGAGGAATGTAAAATGAACAAGAAGTGGAAGAACAGTGGACTTGAAATTGGCACCAGAGTAAAGATCTCCAATGATGTTTTTGTTGAGCCTCTTAAGGCCGCAAAGAGATTACAGTACGTCGAGTATATGGGCGAAACTAATTCTGGCATTATTCTGAATTGTGTATTCAAGCCCGCCTTTGGGGCAAGAGATCCTAAGGATTATCAGTATAGGCTTCATGTTAACTGGGCAAATATTTATTGTGGCGACACAAAGATCCAGCTTGCCGACGGATCACTTCTCAGAGCAAAGAGAATTCCCGCTTGACAACATTACATAAGTAAGATATAATAAGGTTATCGGTAAAGGTAACCTTATTATTTTTTTAGGAGGTATTATATGATGAGTAAATGGTTAAAACTAGTTGGCGCTATAGCATTATCAGGGATCGCTGTGTATTGTTGTATGATGATTCCAATATCAATTATACAAGGACGCACAGTTTTGGCTATCGCGAACATTATAACCACAAGTATTCACTGGTTTCTTTATGCTTGTCTGCTTTATGATATAGCAAGAGAGAGGTAAAAGTAATGAACATGGCTGCAACAATAGCACTGACGAATAAACTACGCGACGAGAATGAAGAACTTAAAGACGAAATAAAGAGACTTCAGTGCGAAATATTTAAAATGCAAACCGATTATAAGGTGCTTAATAGTCATTACACCAAATTACTTGACACATATATGGAGGAAAGATAATGTTAAAGCCCAAACATATGAATAAACGCAAAGCCAAGAAGTGGCGTAAGTATTGCGACGACTCCAGCTGGGTATACTTTATGTGTGGCGGAGAACCTAAAACCTTGACGGATCTGAGAAAGCTAATTCAATTAGTTGATCGCGAATTTACTGGAGGTATCTATGGAAATTAAGGCTGGTGATATTGTTACAGTAAATGGAACAGTAGTGTGTACGCGTGATGCCGAAGATGGTAAACATATTATCATTAAGACTAACAGCGGAGAATTATGTATACGCGAGAAAGATGTAAACACCATCCACCCTTATAAGGATCATTCTCTGGTGGATTTAAGAAGAGGAAATTAATATGAGTGGTTATGTAAACAAAGAAGAATTGCTTAAAAAAGTGTATCGAGACGACGATGGAAACTATGTTGTCTTGGCGGATAGCATAGAAGTTATGTCAAACGTTGACGGAATTCCTATTAAGTGGATCGAAAAATACGCCAACTCTGTTCCTTGGGGAGACTATATTGAGGGACTGCTTGATGACTGGGAGAAACATCATGAACAATGAAATGGTTATAATCATTGAATTAAACGACGATAAACGCAGCATCATGAAGATTAGAAATGTAATATGGTACGATTACGATGATCATTTTATTAGAATTAAATATAGAAATCATGAAGCAACTAATATAAAATGGGTCTCCCTTTCGTACATTAGAATGTTACAAATATTCGAGGAGGCAAATATATGAGTGATTATATAAGCAGAGATAAGCTAGAGGAAATGTATGGCAAGATGCTAAATGTGGCATATGATACAGCCGATGAATATCCTCGATACAAGGGGATTATGTTATATGAAGCGCAGAAGATTATAGATGTAGTGAAAGAATATTTGCTCAGCGAGGAGGGGTTAGTACACGAATGGAAGATTATATAAGCAGAGAAGAATTGAGAAAACAATTTAATAATGTTACACTACCTAAAGAGTGCATAAAAATGTATTTGTATCCCAGAGACGTAGTTGCAAGAATACTTTATGACTGCCCAAGTGCAGACGTAAGAGAGAACATACACGGAGAATGGGAAACACGCTACGAGATTATTCGTCATCCGTGGGGTGAAGAACATAATCCACAGACAAAATGCTCAAACTGTAATTTTAGAGTCGATACACATTCAAGCGGATTTATGAACTTTTGCCCTAACTGTGGTGCAGATATGAGAGGTAAAGCTGAATGAGACATAAGATAATAGTGTATATAGTTAGAAAGCACGAACGTCTTAATTTTATACTGTGGAATTTTAAATGGTATCAAAAACTTGCAAAGAAAACAGCAAGAGAAATTGTTGATATGAGGTAAAGAGAAGTGGCATTATATATGAAGGTTGCACTCACATGTCTCACGCTGCTCTGGGCGGTAGAAGCTATTATTTGTTATTATAAAGGAGAGTAAAATGAAAGTATTGGTTGACATTCCTGATAGTGAATTTCATATGTTTAGAGATGCTACATCTGCAGGGATCGGAAATAGTGCTATGAAACATATAGTGAATGGTACAATTGTTCCTGATAATGTAACTAACGGAGATATAATTAGAATTATGTTTTCAAATATGGCAATATCCAATGAGCTTCGTGATGTTATGACCATATATACAATGTGTTCAGATGGTAATGAATTTGTTACTCACTTTGATCTTGACTGGTGGGAAGCACCCTATTGCAATTTATATACGCAAGGGTATATAGAAGATAGTATGGATGACTGGAGCGGAGAGGGAAGGTGGACATGATCAGAATCGATATTGAAATGCCTGAGACATGCTCTGACTGCTTTGCGTGTTACGACTGTATGTATTGCACAATAGCTGAAAGACAAATGGATTTTGAAACATTTACTGATAAGAGAGCTGATTATTGCCCACTAAATGAAGAATGGATCCCAGTATCAAGCGTTGAAGAAATACCAAAGAACGGATGCTACTGGGTTACGAAGAATACAAAAGATACGGTTTGGGTTGATACAATTGCATGGGATGATTATTACAAATACTGGCGTGACAGTGACGGCTTCAGAGCTTTCTCTGAAGATCTAGACAATATTGTGGCATATATGCCATACTTCACGCCTAAACCATATAAGGAAACATTCTATTGAGCACTTGACATTAGATCCTTTTTGGTGTATAATAGAAGGTAAGGAAATGATATAGAAAGGGGGATTCAAAATGAACATGACAAACAATGATGAAACGGATAAGATGCTTGACCAGATATTGCTTGAAATAGCTAATTACTGGGTTGACTGTTATGAAAATGCGGAAGCCCCTAGTTTAACAAGGATAAGTAGGATAATTAATAAATATAAAAAGAATAAAGATGTGGAGGATTCGTAATGAACGCAGAACTAATGGAGGATCTTCAGAAGATTAGGGATCGCTACACGCAAAAAGACGATCACGTTATTGACAGAGATTACTATAAAGACGGAGCGTGTGATATCTGGAAAGATATAATTATACTGCTCAAAGAGAGGGGAATACTATGAAAGAGAAAGTTATTGAATTTCTTAGAGGATCATTCCCTATGGGCATTAAAATATATCACAGTCCGTCAAGCATAGAAGAGACTTGTGATATAATTTTTGATGAAAACGATGTGATTATTTTTTACTGTAAACAATGGGAGTACATAGAGATATATGGTTTAGACTCTGAAGAATATGATGAAGTAGTTTTTAAATGTGGTAGTGCATATTCAAGTTACTCAAACAGTAAACCTAAATTAACACAGATACAATAAGGAGTAGACATGACGGACGAGAAAGCCTTAGAAGTTTTAGATCAGGCACAACACAATGCATATAAGGATGGTGACTATGATTTATTATATGCACTTGAAACTGCCATTAAAGCCATTAAAGAAAAGAATAGGCTTGAGCAATACATTATTGCAAAGAAGGAGAAATAAATGACGAACCTAAATAAGTTTATCGAAACATTTGGTTTTGAGCCTGACCTTTCTACTGGCCCAGTTCCTTGTGGAGCATACTGCGAGGGATGTAAATATCATAGAGGCAACGTAGATAGGCATTGTTGTTCGCATGAATGGTGGGAAGAGGAATATAAGGATGGAAAAGAGGTATTGGTATCCAGTGGCGCTGTCCGCTGAAGACTGGTCTGACGGATATATTTATTTAACAGAGAAGGAAGCAGAGATAGTGGAGTACGCTACTAACCCTGCAAACTGGGTGCAAAAAGATATGCGTCCATGGTCAGGATCCTTCTCAATAGATACTTTTCACAAAAAGGAGAAATTGTAATGGTTAATTTATATATTGAGAAAAATAATAAAGTGACTCAATATTATGATTTGCCTGAGATTCTGGTTAGAATGGTTTACAATATGGTTGACAATGTAATGACGTCTTCAGTTGAAACAGAAGATGGATACAAAGTTAGTATTGTAAAGATAGAAAAGGACAAGTAATAGTCCTTTTCATTTTTTGTAAGAATTGCGTAAGAAAGGAATTAAATATGCGGACGTGTGAAGAATGTGTTTATTGTAAACCCGCTTGCAACGGCAAAGATTTGTTTAAGTGTATGTTGTCAAAGAAAGGTTTTAACACACCATGGTTTCATGGTTGGTTTTGCGACGGACGAGGCAAATCAATATTTAAAAAGAAGACAAAGAAAGATTAAGTTACTACCCCCGAGGATCCCTTCGGGGGTATACTTGACAAATTTTAAAAAAGGACTTGCATTGGCTCTGAAGATATGATATTATCTAATTACAACAGAATATGCTATACTGTGATCTCCAGATAAACAGAATAAGAACTTAATAAACATGAGAGTAAACAGTATATAATCTATAAGATGTAACATAATTAATAAATGCTGAATGAGGAAATATAGATAAACAGAACTATTTTTCGTTCAGAACTTGATCTGGCAATTTCACCCCTCCTATTGACAAATATGATGACCTATGATAATATAATCTATGTGAAGTACAGATATTTTTTTTAAAGAGGTACTTGACATAGTTTAATCATTGTGGTAGTATTATATCAGACGCCCTAATGGGTGCGATATATTAACAATAATTAAGAATAGAAAGGACAAAAAAGAATGAGATTCAAATTCACTGGTAATGCTAATGCAGTAACCGATGCGGACAAGAAGGGCTACTTTGATCGCAGCGGCAAATCCAAGAACGGTAATCCTTATACAAGTATTACGTTCTCTGTAGCCTCATCTCCTAATAATAGGGGATACGTTGAAGTCTTTGGTATGGAAAGAGATACCATTAAGACTTTCGATAATGATGGTAATAAGATTGAGATCGACTGGGAAGATCGTAATGACGAGGGTGTACTCAAGACTGTACGCCAGAAGAATATTATGAACTTCACCGAAGATGGCAGAAAGGAGTTTATTGCCGATCTCGATGTTGCTGAGTTTATTAAGGATCATATCTTTGAACTCGACAAGAAGAAGGTTGTTGTAACTGGTCAGGTTAATAAGGACTTCTATAATGGTAACGCTCGTGATAGATTTGTAGTGCAGAGCATCTACACTGCAGATGACAATGCCAAGACTGGTCTCAACATCATGGGTGAATATTTCTTTACTAAAGATAGTATTGATACCGCAGACTGGAAGAGCGAGCATAAGCTCTATATCAATGGTTACACCAAGGAGTATGTAGCCACCGAAAAGAAGCAGATGTATGTTGCTCGTCAGCTGGTATTTGACTGCAGCAAGCTTGACTTTGAGAACGATAAGCATGTTGCTCTGGCTAACTTCCGTCTTGCACAGATCGGACTTAAGTATGAGGATGGTGCTATTGTAAATAATCTTAAGGCTAAGAAGGTTTACAAGACTAGCGCAATTATCTCTTATACTAATGGCGCTGAGGAAATTACCTTCGACGAGAAGGAGCTTACCGAGAATCAGAGAACCGCTATTGAGCTGGGATTTAAGACTCTCGATGACTTCAAGCCTAAGGGTAAGATTTATGGCGACAGAAAGATCGAATATAAGCTCGTTGATTTTGATATGAGAGACGAGTACGCAGATGGTTGCGTAGTTCTTGATGATACTATCAACGAATTTGAGGACGAGATTTATGTCCCTGCTATGGCAGAGTCTGAAGATGATGCTTTCATGAATAAGCCTGAAGAGAAGAAGCCTACCAAGACTAAGGCTAAGGCTGAAGAAGAAGAGTCTGATGATGACGACGATCTTGATCTGTTTAACTAATTATAAACGCGGGGCGCTCTGCCCCGCTGGATGAAAAGGAGTAATAATATGGCATTTGGAAAGAAGAACAAGATTTCAGTTAATCCTCTCGATTACAATCTCGGTATTATTGGCCTTGCTGGCGTAGGTAAGACTACTGTCATTAAGGAATATTGTGATATTCTTGCACCTGAAGATGGTGGATACCTCTTCATTGAGTGCGGTAAGGAGTGCGGTGTTGATGCTATTCACGACATCAATTACATCAACTGCCCTTCATGGCATGCAGACTATGATGAAGTTAACAATGAGGTAGGTTTTGCAGAGCTCATTGAGGATATTATTGAGAACAAGAATACTGAGTATCCCAATCTTAAGGTTGTAGCTATAGACACCCTTGATCAGCTTAAGGAGATCGCAGATGCAGAGGTTGTCCGTAGATATAACAAGGATAATCCTGATAATAAGAAGAACTCAATCAAGGCTGTTTATGGCGGATTCTCTGCAGGATCTGATATGGCCGATGCTCTCATTGTTGACACTCTTTGGGAGCTTAAGAAGGTTGGAGTATCCTTTGTAGTCATTGGACATATTAAACAGAAGGACATTACCGATCCCGTATCTGGTGAAACTTATACTCAGCTTACCACAGATATGTCAATGCGTTCCTTTAACGCTATTAAGAACAAGCTTGATGTTCTTGGTGTTGCATACATCAAGAGAGAGATCATCAATAAGGTCGAGAAGGAAAAGATTGGCGATCGTGGCAAGAAGGAGAAGGTTGAAGTTGGTAAGGTTGGCTCAGAGGCTCGTGTTATCTCGTTTAGAGACGACAGCTATGCCATTGATTCAAAGAGTCGCTTCGCTCACATTACTGACGAGATCAGCCTTAATGGTCAGGAACTTGTAGATGCTATCAAGGATGCTATCGAAGCCGAGCTTACCAGCAAGGGATCTTCTGTAGCAGAAGCAAGTAAGGAACAGAAGACTATCGACAAGAAGAAGGCAGAGATCGAAAAGAAGTATTCCGAAAACAAGAAGGCCACTGTTGACAATGCTGAAAAGTCTGATGAACTTTATGAGAAGATTAAGGATGCAGCACTCAGCATGGATGGTGATACCAAGGCTAAGATTATTGCATTCTTAAAGAATAATGGACTCAAGAACTTTAAGGACAAGGATGCATTCACCCTTGAAATGCTTGAGGAAGCAGCGAAAATTCTTGGAGTAGCATAATGGCCAGAAAGAAAATGGTAGAACCTAAGGTGGAAGAGCCTAAGGTTTATGTGCGAGAGAAAACCGCAAAAGAGTTGGCAGTTGAAAAACTGTCAGCTCGCGGGATCTCCGCAACAATAGAGAGCGGAGTCGTGATGACTCGAATAAAAACACCTGAAGAACTCAAGACCTATAAAGAAGCAATTAAAGCTATAGGTTATAACATGAGTTGGGGATTTAAAATAGACAAAGGAGAAAACACAGATGAAACTGGACGAACAGCTGAAAGTATTGAGAGCGAAGGATCAGAAGATTACACTTAAGGACGGAGAAAATATTCTTGTTGACAAAGGCACCAAGGATGATGTAACATATGGTGTGTTGGGAAGAGATGTGTTCTCCACCATTGTAGAAGAGGACAGAAGCATTACCATTTCACTTGTGAATAGAGATTTAGTAAAGAAGAAGTAAGGAGATTAGGGGATGAGAACAGTTAAATGTCAAGACACTGGCGAACTCGTCCCCTCAACTAATGCATACAAGGCCTCTAATGGTAAATATTATTCATCAGAAGAGGCCTTTAAGCATTTGTTGGACGAGAAGATGTATCGTCAGCGGTGCCTCGAAGAATTAGGGAACATTCTGGGGTATCATGAGGGTCAAAAGTTCCCTACAATTGTAGCCAAGAAACTTAAAGAGTATGAGTACTATGGCTACGATGTTGTTCTACAGACTATTATCAGTAAGAGATCTGATATGGTTTATTCTATTAGTCATAAAGATTTTGCCTCAGAGTATAATAGAGTATCTTATATAATGGCTATCATAACTAACAGTGTCAATGATATCAAAAAGAAAATCGATAAAGAGAAAAGACTTCAACACGTTTCGAATAATGCAATAACTTCTGAAGAGGTGGAATCAAGTATAACACCAGTAAACAGTGGAGAGATCCACGATATATCAAAGTTTTTGTGAGGTAGAAAATGATAAATATCAAAGAGTTACCCGATCAGTTGATCGAGGGCAGACAAGAGACTGAATGTAATTTTATTATCAGTCTTTATAAGGATCCCGATTTAATTGGGCTCTACAAGGAAAAGATTACAACTGGAGACGACATCATTACAGATGCTGGTCAATTCTATTATGGACTTGCATTAGGACTTGAAAAGGCTGGTTACGATGCTTTTGACGATATGGCAATAGTAACCTACCTATCCGATAAGAAGACGGCAAAGAAAAAGTTTGATGAATATGGTGGACTTGCCACACTTCATGAAATGGTAGGATTGGTTAATGAAGCCAACGTTGACACCTACTACGATAGACTTGCTAAAAATAACTTCCTTGCCAAGTTATATCTTAAAGGATTTGATGTCCTCCGTGATATAGATAAATATCAGCGTATGACCGCTGAAGAATGCTATGACTATATTGAGTATCAGATTAGTGATAGTATGGTTGCAGGAGTGGATAAGATCCATTCTGAAGATGTTAATGAAGACATGGATAACTTTGTTGACGAACTTGACACTGGCGCACAGCAAGGATATCCTCTTGGACTTAACACTCTTAACTATATGCTGGGTGGTTTACATGCTGGCACAATGACACTTCTTGGTGCGCCTATCGGCCAAGGAAAGACGAGCGGTTCCGTACCTATCATCATCATGAAGAATCTTGAAGAAGGTCGTAACGTACTTGTTATTAGCAACGAGCAGACTTGTAAAGAGTATAGACAATTACTTCTTACCTATGCACTGTTTAATAATCCTGACTTTAAGGGTTGCGGCCTCAACAGAAAGAAGATAGGGCTTGGACACTTTACGCCTGAGCAGAAAGCAGAACTTAAAAAGGCTGGCGAATGGTTAAAGAGTCTTAAAGGACACGTAAGATTTGTTGAGCTTCAGGATTATAGCACGGCTGCGGTGCGTAAGATTATTACCAAGTATTCCAAGATCGGATATCCTATAGTAATCTATGACGTACTTAAGCCCGCAGACGGAGCATCTGAAAGAGCATGGGCAGAGTTCTCCGCTTGTGCAGAGACATTGTTCCAGATGGCAAAGAAGACTAAGGTTGCATTGGTATGTACGTTCCAGCTGGCACCCGATTCTTTGACTAGAAAGTATCTTGACCTAAGTTCAATAGGTAAGTCGAGGGGCATAGCAGAGACATGTCATGCATGTATAATGTTCCGTCCAGTATTTAATAACGAATATGAGGACTTGCATCCGTACAACTATCGCACCACAGAGGACGGCAAGAAGGTTAAAGTGTTATTGGATCTTGATCCTGAGAAGCATTACATAATAATCTTCGTACCTAAGAATAGATCTGGTGAAGTGTCACCTCAGATATGTGTGCAGTTTGATATGGCATTTATGCGTATGAAAGAAGTTGGCTGGATAGATGTAACGTTTGACAACTTCTCACGTGGCAGATAACTTGACAAAATAATTTATAGGCAGTATAATCCTATTATCAAAACGAAAGGATGTTTAATATGAAAACTGTTTATCTTGATTATGCGGCAACCACGCCAGTAATACAGCCCGCCAAAGATGCGGTAATTAAATACTTGAATACATTTTATAATCCCTCTTCCGCTTATGCGGGAGCCAGAGAAGTTAGAGAGGCGGTAGAAAAAGCACGTGCAGATATTGCGTCTTGTATAGGTGCTCTGCCTGAGGAAATTTATTTCACTAGCGGATCTACTGAGGGTAATAATATTGCTATTCAGGGTGGCATAAAGGCGGTTAGTGGTAGGTTTATCACTACAAATATTGAACATCCTTCTGTTATGAATCTTGTAGATAAATATTCTGACAATTGCTACGTACTTGATGTAAAATATGATGGCAGTATAGATCTTCAGGAATTAGAAAGTGCATTAGACTTTAATGATTTCGTGTCAATAATGCTAATCAATAATGAAATTGGATATATTCAGCCCATGCATGATATCGCCAAGAGGGTTAAAAGACACAAGGGCATTATTCATACTGATGCTACTCAGGCCATAGGGCATATCCCTATTGATGTAAGAGAACTTGATGTAAATATTCTTACTGCCAGTGGACACAAATTTGGTGCGCCCAAAGGTGTAGGCTTTATATATATACGCAAGGGTACACATATCCCTTCGCTTACATTCGGTGGTGGTCAGGAGAATGGCTTTCGATCTGGAACAGAGAATGTTGGTGGCATTGTAGCTATGGCCGCAGCGTTAACTCAAGCCACTAAGGATCTCAAGCGTAACACAGCACACATTCAAGAGGTTAGCGATTATTGTATTGAGAAGTTTGAGTCATGTGGTTTTTCATATAGTTTTAACTTCACATCAAATAATCATTACGCTGGCATTGTTAACGTATGTCTGATGGGAACTCGCGGAGAAGAAGTAGTAGAGTTCTTGTCTCAGAACGATGTATACATATCGTCTGGTAGCGCATGTCATTCACACGACGACAAACCTTCACATGTTCTACTTGCAATTGGTTGTACCACTGAGCAAGCCGAATCATCTATTCGTATTAGTATCGGCAACGATACAACCAAAGCTGAAATAGATAGATTGTTTGAGGTATTAAATTTATATTATACATTAAGGGGTGAAGATAACATTGATTGATGCTGTAAGCCTAAAAGAATATCTCCGCAATAAAGAGGACGAGATCGTTAAAGTGCTTGAGCATATAGGTATTGATACCGAGTCAATAAAGTATCATCCAACTCAAAATTATTTATCTATGTGTCGTATAGGCGGAGATAATAAGAATGGGTTATTATTGTGGCTTGATAGTTTAAGCTATAAGATGATGACCCGTAACAATTCTGGTAATTTGTTTACGTTGGTAATGGACGAAACAGACTGTAATTTTCCCACCGCTCTTAAAAGAATAGCACGTTGGAGTGGATATGATGGAGATAGCAATATAAAGATTGAGCTTCCGTTTGGTGGATTTTATAAACAAGTGAGGAAAGATGCTGAGGGTAATTATATCCCAACATTTACCTACTATCCTGAATCAGCCTTACCACCAGCAGACTGTTTATCTCAGAAATATTTTAAAGACGGAGTAGACTTTCAGACACAAGAATTATTTGGAGTCAGACTGGATCTTGAAAATAACTCAATAGCCACACCAATATATGATTATTCTGGTCAATTGGTTGGCTGCAAGAATAGAAGCAATGATCCGTTTTGTCCTAAAGACGAAAGGTTTTATGCTTCGCTTCCATATCCAAAGACCAGTATAGTATATGGATATGCTATAAATTATCATTCCATAGTATCTAAAAATACTATTGTGGTATTAGAAGCGGAAAAATCCGTTCAGCAAATGTATAGCTTTGGTTGCCCTATCGCTACAGCGATAGGTGGCCATTGTATCAGTAGCACTCAGGCACATTATATAAAAAGTTTTGGTGCTAAAAACATTGTGCTGGCTTATGATGAAGGTATTGATGAAGATAGTATGCGATATGATGCTGAGAAATTAATAGTAGATAATCACATCATGAAGAATAATGTGTATTATATCTATGATAAGAATGGTTATTACTTGAATCATGGTAGCAAAGATAGTCCTTCTGATCACGGCAGATACTTGTTTGAACAGATGTATAAAAACTGTCTGGTAAAAATAACTTGACAAGATAATAATAGGAGTGATAATATGAAAATAGACACTGAATATAAAATAATCGATTTAGATATCAAAGGTAACACGGTGAGGTATTATCTCGCCAAGGATCCCAAGAAGATTAAGGAAAGCTGGGGCGATGACTGGGACGATACACCTTATGAGCATAATGCTGGACGTGTATATGGTCACTATGTTGATAAGGTAATAGACGTTTTTTATCCTTACGACATGATGGTTACTGAACCCAGTGATGACTGGCATTACAAATATAATTCTCCTTTTTGTAAAGAGGATTTTAAGAAGCGTAAGGCACCCAGAGTTTGTATTTATTATCCAGAAAATCCATGGGGATCAGAAACTTATTCAGAAATGATGGGCAATGAAAATATCAATAGAATTTATTACGGTGATTCTATTGATAAAGCACTTAAAGATAGTGTATATTATATGGAGGTAGAAAATGAAGATGTGTGATCAGGGTTGTTATAATCTTGTGGTAGCATATTTACGCCAGATGGCAGAAGATTATGAAAAGGCGGTAGAAAAGGGAGACTTAAAGACCCTTATTGAAATAGAAAAGAGTATTCTCTCTGATAATTATTATGGAGATATTATTGGACTGTCGGCGGAGACAATGATTTTGCAGATTAGATATAACTCATATGATACCAGTAAGTATAGGATTATGAGATACGAAAATACCAATATGCCACGCGGCATTATAAAGAAGGGAGAGTAATGTGGAGAGAGTAGAGGATAAACGACTTAAAGCATTAAGGGATCAGGGTAAAAATATTTATTCTATCTCTCGACTTAATAGTCTTAACCAGTGTCCGTATGCGTCATACATAACATACGTTCTTGGTGACAGAGGTAATAATAATGTATGGGCTGCACTTGGATCTATTATGCACGATACACTTCAGGACATTATTGATAATGGTACACCTACAGATGTACTTATCGAGCATCTTAACGACGGCATAGACAACCTTGAGATTAGTGGAATGGATTTTCCTAGGGATAGAAATGGCGGATCCAGTATCCGTGATAACTGGGTTAAAAATATGACAGAGTTCTGTAGACATTTCAAAGCTCCTAAGGGTAAATTTGAAACAGAGCAGCTGGTTATTTATAAAGTATCCGATGATGATTACGTGCAGGGTTATATAGACTTACTCAAGATTAATGACGACGGAACAGTAAGCGTATATGACTGGAAGACAAGTTCTCAATTCGTTGGTGATCATCTTATTGAGGCTGGTAGACAGCTGGTGCTTTACGCTCAGGCGTTAGAGCAAGAAGGACACAAGGTTGACAAACTTGCATGGGTTATGCTTAAGTATTGTGTGGTTAGATGGAAACAAAAGAATGGTAAGATTAAAGAGAAGGTTTGTGAATGGCGTAATTATGTAGCACAGATTCGTCCATACCTTCTTAAACCTCCCGTAGCGGTTGATATCGACGAGTTTGAGTTGGACATGATGATCGATAAGGCTGTTGAAGAAAACTCTCTTGATGGGCTTCCTACGGAGTTAAGAGACCAGTTTGAAGTTGAACAGTATGTTAGATATTACGATTATAATCAGGAAGTAATTGATGAAACACTTAACTATGTAATCTCACAGATCCAGTCATACAAAGATCGCGGTACTGATGAAAAGAATTATCCACCCAAGGATGTAGCAAAGGATAGTTATTTTTGTTCAGCGCTGTGTGGACATAGTAATAAGTGTCAGTATTACAAAGACTACTGTGCAACATTTGTAAAATCCGATAAGAACGATGAGGATTCACTATTTTGATCAGGGTAAGTAGTGGGCTGTCTACCAGTATCTCTCCGTGTAAAAATTGCACCAGACGAAAAGCTGGATGTCATTGTAAATGTGGGAAGTACAAAGGATATGTCCAAGACAATAAACAAGTTAGTGACAAAGTAAATATACATAAGCAAGTTGAACATGCACTAACATCAATTATATTTAATAAGAGATAAGGAGTAAATATGGCTAAAGAATTTGATGTGGTTAAAATGCCTGAACATTACACTTCAGGTAAGTATGAATGTATTGAAGTTATGGAAGATGTATTTGGTACAGAGACCGTTAAGTCTTTTTGCTTATGTAATGCTTTCAAGTATCTCTGGAGAAACCAGAGAAAGAACGGTGTCGAGGATCTAAAAAAAGCTGTGTGGTATATTAATAAGCTGATCGAGCTTACTGAAAACAGATTTACCGCACCTTCGGATAATGAGGATGAATTTCCTTTCACTTAATACTTGACATTATAGTACGGATATGATATTATACTATTGAACTTGATTTTATCATAGTTAACTTTTTCCTTTTCCATTAAAGAAAGAACGTGAAACGCACCGTCGTTACCCTTTATGGTTGTCCTTTCTTTATCTGCCCCTTTAGCTCAGCTGGTTAGAGCGCGCGACTGTTAATCGCGGTGTCCTAGGTTCAAGTCCTAGAGGGGGCGTGGAAGTGAAGATTAAATAATGCAACAAACCGAAGGGTTATAGCTCTCTTCCGTCTAACGGTTGATCGAGCGAATACTGGTTCCGATGTGGCGACGGCCATGCATTAGCCAGCATAAGATAGGGCGACTATAAAAGATAGTTGCTCTACTTCATACCAAAGAGAGTAATCTCTTCGCTTATTTCTTGATTACTCTCTGCGGTATATGCCTCTATCATCTAGTGGTCTAGGATCTATGATTTGTAATCATATCACTTCCGTTCAAATCGGAATGGAGGCTAGCCCGTTTAAGAGTGTGCGGATAAAACTCTTCCCTCGTAGTTGGGTGGCAGAATAGACTATACGCTAGAGCGGCGGGTCAATAATGAAAAATATTGACAGAATGCTCCTAGGTAATCTAGTAATATCCTAGTGTTGTACGTAAACGGACTCATAAGGCTAAGCACTGAGGGCGCTTCGACTACGCCACGTACAATTTCAACCGAAGTAATGCCTGAATTGACAGGATATGACAGGCGGAGATGAGGCTCCGCGCTTTCAACATAGCAACCTAATGAATGCTATTGTGAGTTGAATACCTTGGTGTAATGGAAGAGCACGCCGCCCTCTAAGCGGAAGCATTGGTTCGAATCCAATAGGGAATAGACTCTGATGAAAGGTCTCGTCAGGGACGACTGTATCGGTGAGGCTTCTTCTCGTCTGTGCCAACAAGATTAATAAAACAGACATATAGGTTAGTAAAGATGGTCATCCTTGAAACCATTTTTCGCCGCCGTGGGGGTTGTTAGTCCTACGGGTTCGCCTAAGAACAGAAAATAGGCGTATGGAGAGATTGCAGAGCATTGCGCATCCTCACTCCGCCCCACGATAATGGCAATTAAAGATGTCTGCGAAATGTGTGTTATGAGAGAGATCGAGAAGTACAACATGAACTTCTAACCTCGCATGGCGTAGTTATGGTTCTACGTATCATGCGGTTAAAAACCAATAAGCCCAAACAATGTCGCTACTACACATGTAAGGTGATAACTTAATGTGATGCGAAACTGGGAAGGCACTGGCCTCATCAACCAGTGTGTGGGTTCGAATCCTACTTTGGGCGTGACTCCTTACTTATTGTTTGTGAGTTATCAAGGTTTCGTATACTGTACCAGTTTAAACAGTGTACAAATGCCGTTCTAGCTCAATTGGTAGAGCTTCTGATTTGTATTCAGAGGGTTAGGGGTTCGATTCCCTTGGGCGGCTCAGTCCTAAGCTGGATCAGTGTATACGAGGGCACAGCTGAAATGCCTAGTCCTACCAGCGGGTGCGAGCTAATCCGCAAACGAAAGCTGGTCATACCCCTTGATCGGAGTAGCGTGTCTAAAAATTCAGTGTTCACAGCTGGAATCACTTTGAATTTTGTAGGGCACATGGGGTGTTGGTGAGTCGTACAATGGCAGTACAACGAAAGAGGCTTTTTTCTGTTACCTTACAAAACTGACAACGATATTTTTCTAGTAAATGCTGGTTCAAGTCCAGCCTCACCAATTACCGCAAAGTGGATGATGCGGTATAAAAATAATCGACCATCCTCTATGAGTAGGAGATATGAAAGGTGAATCTGGCTACATAGAGTGAATCCTAAAGCCCATGATACTATTGGACAATGCGTGAATGTTAAATTATAATGTCATACTCAGGTGAAATATCACGATGATGCAAAGTAATTTAGCTAAAAAGTATCTGAAACGCTAGGTAATAATATAGGTGCCGTTTGTTAGACATAACGGTTAAATGTCCAGTTAGTGTATTCAAGACAGAATCTGTGGGGATCCCGCTAATGAGAGAAAATCTTGATAAGCAGGAAACAGCCTAGTTTTATGTGTCGTGGCGGAAATGGGTAGACGCAAGGACAAAGCGGAGGGAGTATTGTGAGATGTAAGACCCTCGTTCCTCTCACACTGTAAGGTTCGAATCCTTACCGACACATGAGGTCGGGTCATACCCGAATGATCTGAGAGTAAGCAGAACGCCTCAGAGAGAATGACAATGCCGAGAAAGGTTAGTCTCATAGCCGTGGACGAGACAATGTAATGAAGGTGGGTTATTCTTTCCTTATCGGAACTGCCCAGCTGACGTGATGAAATTGGTAGCACATAGAAGACTTAAAATCTTCTGGAGGAAACTCCGTGCGGGTTCAAGTCCCGCCGTCAGCACTTAATAATATCGTGGCGAAATAGGTAGCCGCTACGAGGCGTACAGATAGACCGACTTTAAGGTTCGAATCCTTCATGGTGCGTACAGAAATGTATAGTGGATGAAATAGTCCTGAGCGCAGTGGTTCGCGATGGTAAATAGGTTGGTTATGTAAGGTGCGAATCCTTACCGATATTATTATAAGCTATCATGGTGGAATTGGTAGACGCGTCAGACTCAAACTCTGGTGGAGAGATCCGTGCAAGTTCGATCCTTGCTGATAGCATAAGCCCTCTGTTATCTGCGGATAGACAGTGAAAGACAGCATTTGCGGATGTGTTGCGAAAGGCACTTGACAATATAATGAATATATGGTAATATAATTATAGTCGGCTGGGCGACTTAAAACAGCTTCTAGGCCCAGCGCGGTTACATTAGTAACGCAAGTACGGTGGAACAGAGGTTGCAAACTCTGGTGGGATAGTAGTATGGGATTGCTACTATTCGTCCTAAAGATAAGACGATTTAACATAACACAATCCTATCGTCTTATCAGTGGTAGTAGAAGGCCAGAAGGTCAACGGCTATCACAAACATCGCGGGATGACGAGCAATTGGAAGCTCACTTGGCTCATAACCAAGAGTATGCCAGTCCGAGTCTGGCTCCCGCAATTGCGAGTCGGCTCCGCTAACCGACACTTTCGAGGTAAGCCAAATAACGGTTAATTGGGCGATAACTCAGGTGCGCAGTTGTCATTGCGCTATACAAATGAGTAGGACAAATTTAGTAGTCTTTTAGGGTAGCGCCAAAGAGTGAGGATGGGGATCTCGTCCAAGGACACGTATGCTAGAGCCCACTGCTAGTGCTATAAGTGTGGGATATAGCCCCTTCGCCAAATGGTAAGGCAACGGATTTTGGTTCCGTTATGTGCTGGTTCGAGTCCAGCAGGGGTTGGTTCAATTAACAACTAATTGGTAACGGAGTTGCAAATCCTAACCAAAGATGTCAGCCTCGGAGAAAGGTCTGTAAAGTGGGTCAGATAGTCAGAACCTGAGAATCATGCATGCAGAAGACCAAGATAAGTGGCTTGGGTGGAAATGACAAAAGTTAATTGAATTTTCTCGGTGGCGGAATAGGTAGACGCGAAAAGTTATCTAAAGATTGTTACACACGGAGTGATAACACATTACGGCTATTGAACAATCATGTAAGGTGCGAATCCTTACCCGAGATATTGACCGAAATGGGCGAGAGAAGAGTAAGTCGTGTAAAGTCACGTTTCTTCGAAACAGAGACAGGAACAAAGACGAATTCGCCTCCTGCAGTAGGTCACATGGGAATATAGCTTAGTGGTAAAGCAGCGGTGCGCACCCTCAGAACAACGAGAGCAAGACTCAGGTTCGATTCCTGATATTCCCCTAACCGCACGGATGGCCGTGAGCGCAAACCGACGGGTTAAAGTTACGAGCACACAAGCGCCGTAGATAACTTAGGTGCGGTATATAAATAAATATGGGCCTCAGCTGAAAGTGGTACGCTCCTCATGAGTAAGCAAGCTTTAATCAGGATTAAAAGGAGGAATTAATTATGGCATCAGCAAGCAAGCATAAGCAGAGAAGTTCAAGAGCGCATCAGCAGCGCCCTAACTTTGAGAAATATTTCTATAACAATGCTCACAAGCTTTATGTTAAGAAGATGTTTCAGCGCATGATGGAGTCTAATGCTGAAGAAGCAGAGGATAAAGATGAAAACGTATAAGGTAATCTTTGATCTACCAGATGATATAATCCCACCCCCAGTGGTGGGATTTCAAATAGTCGTTCCGACTAATCAACCCCAACCAGTTCCAAACATACAAACTTATACCGCTCCTTTATTGCCAATAACCTATCACAACATAGAAGATGGTACATATACGGAAGTAACCGAGGAAGGAGAAAATGAATAATGGGATATCAATGTTTTCACTGCTGCACTAATTCTGTTAGCTGGGATAGTGATTTTGATTTTGAAGATATGGGATATGAAGGCGAAGGTATAGTTCATATTTGCCATTGCTCTAATTGTGGAGCAGAAATCGAGTATCGTATTCCTCTTGGAGATCCAGAGGAGGATGAAGATGAAAAGAGCATTTGATTATATACTTACAATATTTATATTGGTTGCTTTTGTTTACTTCTTATCACATGCTCTGGGTTCTTATTATGGTGAGACAATAGGTAGTACTCCGCAATGGATGCTTGATCTTATACACGGAGGTCACATATGACCAGAGAAGATGCAATGATCATAATAAGAGCATGTAGTGGTAGTGCTTTTAAAGACAAAGACTTTCCATTTAAAACCGTAGAAATTCTTGAAGCCGTAGAGATAATGAATGATACCATTGATCAGCTTAAGAAAGCGCGTAAAGCCGCACGTAGATATAAGCGTATGTATTTAAGACTCAAGACAGAAATGGGTGCAGCTCAGTGTAAAGATAGTGAAAAAATAGTGAAAGAATAATTACCATTATAATAGCAATAATAGATATAAATAGGAGTAAATTACCACTATAATAGCAATTAAAAAAAAGGAGAAGAACATGAGAAAAGATTACAACCCTACACCAGTTTACAACAGAAAGTACGCACGTGGAGTTATCCGCGCTCAGGTCATTAAGCGCAATGGCTATCACAATGTAAGTGCGAACATGAGTCAGACGTTCAAAGAGATGCGTGATAGATGGAATAAGCTTATGGAGGATTTCAAAAGTGAGGATTAATTTTACTACAATAAATGAGGCTGGAGAGAAAAGAGATTGGAGCATGACCCCTAATGAACTTCAGGAGGCATATTGGAGTGAGGATGATGGCCTTCCTGATTTAGACGAAAAGATTGTGTCGTGTGAGGTTGAAGATATTAATTTTAATTGTTTTGAAGATCTTGTAATGGAATTAGTGGGGGCAATTGATTGATGAAGCATAAGATTACATTTTCTACTGATGATAAAGTAACTTCTATTCATGATATTAAAGTTTCTTTTTATGATCAGGACAATAGAGCTTATTCTATATGTATTCCCACTGAAAAGAAAAATATTATTTCCATAGAAGATATTGTTAATGAAAGACTGGCTGAATTAAACCATCAGAATAATGGTTAAAAAGGTATAATTCGCCATCAAAATAATGGTGAGGTGAGTTATGAGTTTAGATAAAGCAATTGAGCATGGCAAAGAACATCGAGAACAGTATCGTGGATCCAAGGCTGTCGACTGTACGTGCCGTAATAATGGATCGTGTGAATGGTGTAAGCAGAATCGTACCATTCATGATACCCGTGATAGAGAAAGATGTAAAGATGCTATGCTTGACATAACCACAGAAAAAGAGTATACTAAATATCACAAGGTAATGAAATAAACTGGAAGGAGCAAAAATGAATTATACAGTTTATCATCTTCATAGTGATTATAGTAACGGTGTTACATCAATTGATAGCGTAACTAAAGTTGACCAGTATATCGAGAGAGCTAAAGAGTGCGGCATGTCCGCACTCGCTTTCTCTGAGCATGGATCTGTATTTAGTTGGGTGTTAAAGAAAGAGCATATAGAAAAGGCTGGAATGAAATATATCCATGCCGAAGAATTTTACGTGACAGAAACTCTTGATGAAAAGATTAAGGATAACTGCCACGTTATTGTTATTGCTAAGAATTTTGACGGTGTATGTGAATTAAACAAATTATCTTCCGCAGCATTTAATCGTAAAGATAATCACTATTATTATGTTCCTCGTATATCTATGGCAGAACTTGAACAGACTAGTGATAATCTTATGGTTACATCTGCGTGTCTTGCATCACCTCTTTCAAGAGGAAATGTCAACTTTAAGAAGAGATTTTTAAAGTTTCTCATAAATAATAAAGACAGATGTTATCTTGAAATTCAGCATCACAATGTAGAGGATCAGGTTAAGTATAATGAGTATCTATATGGGTTATCTGTTAAATACGATATTCCCTTAATAGCTGGTACCGACACACATTCTCTTAATGCCGAGCATGCCGAGGGTAGACTTGTATTGCAAAAGGCTAAGAATATACGCTTTTCAGAAGAAGAGCAGTGGGATCTTACCTTTAAAACATATGACGAACTTATCGAAGCATATGGCCAGCAAAATTCACTGCCTATGGATGTAGTAATTCAGGCAATTGAAAATACAAATGTAATGGCTAATAGGGTTGAAGAGTTCTCATTAGATAGGTCGTATAAGTATCCCGAACTCTGGAATAATCCTAAAGGATTGTTTATACAAAAGGTTAAAGAGGGTATTAAACGTCGTGGCGTAGATAAATTTCCTAACAGAGAAGACTATGCAGAACGAGTTAAATACGAACTTAAAGCTTACGAGCATAACGGAGCATTTGACTTTATGCTTCTCATGGAAGATATCTGTGCATGGTGCAGAGAGAATGATATCCAGATCGGCTACGGACGTGGATCTGTAAATGGTTCAGTGTGTGCGTGGCTGCTTGGTATTACTGAAATGGATAGTATTAAACACAAGCTCAACTTTGATCGTTTCATGAACACATCAAGAGTTAGTTTGTCAGATATTGATACAGACTTTCCCCCTAATAGAATTGATGATGTTAAAAACTATGTGTTTAATCATCATGGATTATATTGCAGCGACATTATCACATTTAATACCATAGCAGATAAAGGTGCAATTCGTGATGTAGGCAGAGCACTTGAAATGTCTCTTGAAGAAGTTGAAGAGATATGTAAAACTGTTGATGATGAAAAGAAGTATGCAAAGACGCGTAAGAAATATCCTGAACTTTTTAAATATGTTGACTTGTGCAAGGGCGTGATAGTCAGCACTGGTAATCATCCGTGTGGAATGATAGTATCTCCCCATCCATTAGATGATACAATAGGTTTGGCAAGCACATCAACTGATCCCTTCCCTATATCCCAGATATACATGAAAGAAATTGATGGCTTGAATTATGTTAAGCTGGATCTTCTTAAGCTCGATACCATTCAGGTTATATCTGATACATGTAAGGCGGCTGGTATCGATATGTTGTTGCCAGACAATATGGATATTACCGATATAGACGTATGGAATTCTATCCGTGACAATACAGTTGGTATATTCCAGTGGGAAGGAACTACTGGTGATAAGTATATCAAGAAACTTCTTGCAAATAAGAATATAAAAAAGTTTAAAGAGGTTGACGAGAACGTAGACAGAATGATGTTACTTACTATTGGTAACTCTGCCATCCGTCCCGCTGGTGCATCCTATCGTGATGACCTTGCCAATGGCGTAGTCAGAAAGAGTGGTAATGAAGCCATTGACGATTTCCTTAAACCTACATTTGGATACCTTGTATTCCAGTGTCAGATCATTGAGTTCTTACATAAGTATTGTGGCTTTACAATGGGCGAGGCAGATATTGTAAGGCGTATGTTTGCTAAAAAGACTGGAACAGAAGGGGCAATCCCAGTTATAAAAGATGGTGGTTATCTTAACGGTAATACTTCTCACTATATAGACGGCTTTATAGCAACCATGGAGAAAGATTATGGTATGTCCAAAGAGGAGGCCGAGCAAGCCATCACAGCATTTCTTCAGGTTATATTGGATGCATCTGACTATCTCTTCTCTCTTAATCATAGTGAGCCTTATAGTTATGAGGGATATGCATGTGGCTGGTTGCGTTATCATTATCCTCTTCAATTCCTTACTTGCTCACTCAATATCAATAAGGATAATGCGGAGAAAACTCAAGCACTTACACAGTATGCAGCTAAGCAGAATATCCCTATCCTTTCTCCTAAATTTAGACGTTCTTTAGGAGAATATTCCTTCGATACAAAAGAGAGAGCAATATATAAAGGCATAGAAAGTATTACGTATCTTTCTGGTAAGGTGGCAGAAGAACTTTATGCACTTAAAGATAATCAGTATTCTGATTTTATCGAAGTTCTTTGCGATATAAAGAATAGCACATCTGCCGATTCACGCCAGATAGATATACTTATTAAATTAGATTTCTTTTCAGAGTTTGGCGGCATTAATGATCTGCTTGATATTAAAAATAAATGGGAAAAATATTCTAGCAGAAAAACTGTCAAAAAGGATAGCGACATACTCAATATACTTGGCGTAGATAATGTTCGCACACATTCTGAAAAAGAGACAGATAAACAATTCTCTGGTGTGGATATGATAGCGGCACTCAAGGTGTGGATCAATAACAGAGAGTCAATTCCTACTAGTTTATTTGACAAGATGGATTATGAGTCTGAATATCTTGGATATATATCGTCTATGAATCCCAACATTAAAGCTGATTATTGGTATGTAGTAGATGTTGGCGAGTATAATAGGGTTAATTTGTATCAGATATGCGATGGCAAGACACAGAATATTAAAATTGACAAGAACTATACTGTCAATAAGGGCGATGTAATTCATATTCTTGAGTACACAGACAAGCCTAGATGGCGTAAGGTCGGAGAGGATCCTGATACACATAAGCCCAAGTTTGAAAAGACTGGCGAAACTGAACGTGTGGTCAGTAAAATTGCTCCAGTAAATCGTCACAAGACTTGACATACTTATATCGATATGGTATAATAATAAGTGCTAGGGAGGAATATCATGGCAGAAAATCGTAATTGTCCAAATTGTGGAGCACCATATAATGTAGAATTGAGCAAGTGTCCTTATTGTGAAACAAGCTATTTTGATTTAAGTTGTTTACAAATAGGAGACAAACCTTTTTACTTAAAGATTAAGGATCCCGCAAGAGGCATTGTATTCACACAAAAATGTTATTTAAAAAACGTGGATGTTTCAATAGAATCTCATGAGACATATGCTGATAGTCCACTTGGATGCAAACCATTTGCCGTGTGTACTAGTCGTGATTTGATAATAGATTTAAGTCTTGAAGCTATTGCTGAAAATGATAAACTTATAACAGTTATAAAGAAGGAGGTAACAAATGACATTTAAGAAACGCAAGAACGAATCTGAAGAAACAGAACTTATTATGGGTGTAGAAGTTAATAAAGAGGCGTTGGTAGAATTATGTAATGGACTTGGCGAGGATGAAGACACTGAAAAACTTATGGGTATTGCTCGCCAGCGTATGGAAGTTGTAGGAGCTAATGCAAATAACAACAAGATATTTTCATCACTCTGTTGTAAGATAATTCCCAGCCCTAATTATAATCCTCGTAGCGATGCGGCTGCATGTGGCGTAAAGAATAATAAGATCGATACAATTACAATTCACCATATGGCTGGCAATCTTACAGTGGAAACATGTGGCAACATCTTCGCTAATCCCAGTCGTGGTGGTTCATCAAACTATGGTATCGGTACGGACGGACGAATTGCTGGATATGTTGGTGAGGAAAATAGAGCGTGGACTTCTTCTTCAAAGTATAATGATTTCCGCGCCATTACCATTGAGGTCGCAAATAATACACTTGATCCTACTTGGACAGTATCACAAGAGGCACTTACATCACTTTATAATTTACTTGTTGACGTATGTAAGAGGAACGGTATACAGAGGCTGATTTACTCTAATAATAAGAACGATAGAGTAAACCATGTGAATGGATGCAATGTAACAATTCACTCTGATTTTGCAGCGACTGCATGCTGTGGGCCTTATTTGAAGGATATTATGGCAGATATTTGTACCGTAGTAAACAATCTTCTTGGTGCAAATCCTATTCCTCAGCCTCAGCCCGCTCCAACTCCTGCACCCACACATACTCCCGCAGTACCAACTGGAACACCTGATCCTTATGCTGACTATAGCAAGGCTTTTTGGGATTTCTTTAGAACACTTGGTATGCCTGAGTATGGCGTAGCTGGACTCATTGGTAATATTTCTATGGAGAGTGCTATTAGACCCAATAACCTTCAGAATAGTTTCGAGAAGAAGCTTGGTATGAACGACGACCAGTATACCGCTGCCGTAGATAGTGGTAAGTACACTAACTTTGTAAAGGACGGAGCTGGTTATGGACTTGCTCAGTGGACATATTACACCAGAAAGCAGGGACTTCTTGATTTCGCAAAACAGTGTAAAATGTCAATTTGCGACATCAACCTCCAGCTTACCTATTTGACTCAGGAACTTCAGACAAAATACAAGGGTGTATGGGATGGACTGTTTGCGGCTAAGTCTGTAGCAGAGGCAAGCAATATTGTTCTCCTTCAGTTTGAAAAGCCCGCCGATCAGAGCGTGACTAATCAGCAGAAGAGAGCTACATGTTGTCAGGGATACTATGATAAGTTTAAGGGATCCGCAATAACTACCACTTTCCCTATTGCTGCTACCGCAAAGAAGAGTGTTGTGGCTTCACCAGTAGGTGTAGCAAAGAAGGAATCAACAGAGTGTGATCCTTATGATGTTAAGGTTACCGCACAGTTGCTGAGTGTTCGTACTGGTGCTGGTCTTGATAATCCTATTAAGACCGCAGTTAGAAAGAATACTATATGCACCATAATAGAGGAGAAGAACGACTGGGGCAGACTCAATAATGGTACTGGTTGGATTCATTTGAAATATACAAAAAGAATTAAGTAAATGTACTTGACATTGTATTGCTGATATGGTATTATAATAGTGTCGAGGGACATATAGGGAACAAGAATTTTACAGAAGAGGTCAAAGCCATAAGAACTTGACAAAACACAATGTTTAATTAATATAGATGGATCTTGTTTCCACCGATAGGGCGGGAGAAAATCTCGCCCTATCTTTATCTATAAAAGGAGAGATTAATGTTAAACGGTTTAAAAGTGCGTATTGATTCAAACATAGGAGTAATTGGATTACTGCCAGCACGTACACACAAAAGAAAGCGTATCAATAAGAAGTGGCTGAAGCGTTATGGATATAAACCACAATATGAATATGCTTGTGTGGTAATGAACGGATGTGCTATAATGAACCCTTATACATTTAAAATGCTAAAGAAGGAGGTGCCAACAATATATGAGTGAATTTTGTGGTAAATGCGACGTCTATGATCATTACGGCGACTGCTCAGATGAATATCTACAGAATAGTAGATTCTTTATTTGGAGTGCAGACGGCAGACATCACGAACTGGCAATAAATAATCAAAAGGATCTTGCAAAATACTATCCTTATTTAGTCGCCAGTGCGGGCGCAGATAAGAATAGTGCACACGTCAACATATCTAGTCGCTGTTTTATCGATAGTGAAGAAGAGGAAATGATAGGCTGGGTTAAAAAGGCGCTTGTTAAATATTATAATAAATGCAAACGCACCAAGACATCATACGACAAAGACACAGCACTTAAACAAGCATGTTATTTTGAGCCAGAAGAGTGGGAAAAGACACTTGCTGATCGTGTAGGAGAATGCGGCGAGAAGGCCAACACTAAAGATTTGCATAGATGGATGCATGAACATTATCGTCAATGCTGGTGTGAGAAGCTTATAGAATTAGGCTACACGAAAGACGAAGCTCGTATGTGGGTATATGGATGGGAGAGAATGTTTAATGAGCAAAAAGAGAAGAAGAGCAAGGAAGAGAATATCGGATCAGCTCAGAACTAAACGTTTAATTAAAAAGTATGGTAGCTGGATAGCCGTACATAACGACTGGACTGGAAAAATTATACCAGACTGCGAAATCACAGAATACGATGCCTTTACTCACGGCTGGAAAGACTTGTGGCATATGTGTATCAACGAACTTAATCCTATTGTTCATAGGCTTGGACTTGAAAATAGCCTATATTTCGTACAAATCAAGGAGAAGTTCGGTGAGATCCGTGCCTATACCAATATTAGTAATTCTGAGATTGATCATATCATATATAAATATACCACCATTTCCGCTCATGTATGTCAATGGTGCGGCAAGCCTGATAGTCCTATTAGTAAAGGTGGCTGGATATGTTGTCAGTGTAAAGAGTGTGATGAACGTGAATCAAAAAAGTATGGGTGTTCCTATACAAAACCCTATGAAGAAAGATTTAACGTTGAACACTGTGAAATATCTAATACATACGGATATACACACTGGCACGATGGAATAAAAGAAGATGTCGAAGTAGATATTAGCGACACAGTAAAGGAATATAGGGATAGATGGGCAAGAAAGCAAAGGAGGCACAAGATGAATGATTAATAAACGAGATGGACGTAGCCAAGAGTTTGACAGAAAAAAGATTATTAACGCCATGATTAAAGCATGTGAGGCAGAGCGTGGTGGAATCGACATGGAATTTGTGGGATTTGCTAATAAGGTAGCAGATAGCATTGAAGAACTGGCAAAATCAAAAGACTTGTCGGTTGAAAATATTCAGGACATAATTGAAAATAAACTTATGGCCTCAAGATATAAGGATGTGGCAAAGGCTTATATTCTATATCGAAATAAACGAACACGTTCTAGAGAATACAAAGCAGATTTTATGAAAGAAGTTACTCGTAAACTTAAAGCTGATGCCGTTGATAATCAGAATGCTAATGTGGACGAGAGATCTTTTGGCGGGCGTAAAGGTGAGGCAGAAAGCGTATTAATGAAGAAGTACGCTCTCGATAATTGCGTATCGGAACTTGCAAGAAGAAGACATTTAAACAATGAGATCTACATTCATGATCTCGATAACTATGCTGTAGGTATGCACAATTGTTTGACAATTCCCTTTGACGATATTCTTGCTAAAGGGTTTAACACCAGACAGACAGATGTGCGTCCAGCAAACAGTGTTAATACAGCATTTCAGTTAGTTGCCGTAGTCTTTCAATTGCAGTCTCTTCAGCAATTTGGTGGAGTTTCCGCAAGCCATTTGGATTGGACTATGGTACCATATGTAAGAAAAAGTTTTTATAAGCATTGGAAAGATGGTTGTAAATATATTTTAGGAATAAACACTAACAAATATGAAGATGTGCTTACTTCAGAAACGCCAATTGACGACGAGGGTTATAAAACATTTGAAGGAGCATACCAATATGCTTTAGATATGACCGAGAAAGAAACACGTCAGGCGGTTGAGGGTATGTATCATAATCTTAATACACTTCAATCTCGTAGCGGAAATCAGTTACCTTTTACTTCCATTAATTATGGTACTTGTACACTACCTGAAGGCCGAATGATTACTAAAGCTCTTCTTGAAGGAAGTATTAAAGGAGTTGGTAAATTTCATAAGACAAGTATTTTTCCTTGTGGAATATTTCAATGCATGAAAGGCGTTAATAGGAAAGAGGGAGATCCTAATTATGATCTCTTCAAACTTGCTCTTGAGTCTACAGCAAAGAGGTTGTATCCCAACTATGCAAATGTAGATTGGAGTGGAAATGCTGGATACGATCCTAATGATCCTAAAACTTTCTTTAGCACCATGGGATGCAGGACTGCCAACGGATACGATATTAACGGTTTTGGTCAACTCAAAGATGGAAGAGGAAATATCTGCCCCGTAACTATCATCATGCCCACCTTAGCAATGGAAGCCACCACACATTGGACAAAGAATGTTGGATTAAGCGATATTAATATTATAGGACGTTTCTTTCAACTTCTTGATGAAGCAATTCATGATGCCAAAGACATGCTTATAGAACGTTTTGAATATATTTGTTCACAAGATCCATCCTCTGCAAAGTTTATGTATGAAAATGGCACTATGGCTGGATATATTCCTGAAGAAGGAATCCGTTCCGCTCTTAAGCATGGAACTCTTGCTATAGGACAAATAGGTCTCGCTGAGACACTGCAGATTCTTATTGGTTGTGATCATACGACAGAGCAAGGAATGGAATTAGCTAAGCGTATTGAACAGCTATTCAAAGATCGCTGTGCTGAATTTAAAGAAGAATATAAACTTAACTTCGGTGTGTATATGACTCCCGCTGAAAATCTTTGCTATACAAGCATGAAGAAGTTTCAGGCTAAGTACGGTAAGATTCCTAATGTTTCTGATAGAGATTACTTTACTAATTCGATTCACGTTCCCGTGTGGAAAGAAGTATCTCCATTTGAAAAGATTGACATTGAAAGTCAATTAACGGGATATAGTTCGGCTGGATGTATCACTTATATTGAGTTCGATGCAGCAGTAATTGATAATATACCAGCACTTGAAACTGTAGTGAATTATGCTATGGATCATGATATACCTTATTTTGCTGTTAATGTTCCCAATGATTTATGCAGAGATTGTGGATTCACTGGTCTTATAGATGATGCGTGTCCTCAGTGTGGTGGTAAACATATTGATAGATTGCGTAGAGTTACTGGATATCTTACTGGCGATTACAAGACAGCGTTCAATCTTGGAAAACAAAAAGAAGTTGAAGACAGATATAAACATAGTCAAAAAATGAGAGGATATAAAGTATGACTAAAGAAGAAGTTATAGAAGCACTAGAGAAGATGGTTATGTATGGAGACCCTTGGGAAGTGAATATAGAGGCGTGTAGGGAAGCAATAAGATTAATTGAGAATTCTAACTCATGGGATGATTGAATGAAAGGATATAGGACATGAACTCATTGGAAGGTTATGAATCGCCAGTAAAAGTATATCAATCTGAATTACAGACGGCCATAGAGGACGAGACTCTACATGTCGCTCAACACATTGGTATAGATATAGACAAAGAAGAACTTCTTAAGGCGCTTGCATATGATCGTAACCAGTATAAAGAAGGGTATGAGGCTGGATATAAAAGAGCCATTAAAGACATAACAGAAACTTCTTGTTTTACAATGAGAAGTCCTACATCTGAAGAATTAGAACTTATTAAGAAATATTGGAGGTGAGAATTAATGAAGCTTGCATTTGTAAAAGGATACTATGATATAGATAATCCTGAGATCCAAAACTTCCCCGTGGAATATGAACCACAAACTATTAAGGAAGCATGGGATTATATTGCAAAACATAGAACAACATCTTATTATAATGTATCCTTTGATTTTAACAAGGCACCAGTGCTTCTTATAGACTATGGATCATGGTCTGAATTTTGTTACCTCTGGGATCTCACTAAAGATAATCAGACAGAATTTTTCGGCGAAGACGATAAAGAAAATGAAGAGGATCCTAAGAAAGATTTTGCCCGCGATGTATTAAACGATCTTAAACAACGCAGCAGTTTGACGTATGAAGAGGCCGTGGCAATACATAAGATACTTGGTGGTAATTAAAATATGCCGTAGTTGGTGCAATGCCAACTACGGTTTTTTATTTGTCGTGCGTCAAAAAATGCCCTAGCCGATTTCTCGACTAAGGCATTATGTTGTTGCTAATATTTTACACCCGCCTAGCAACAATTAGCTGGTGTATTTTCCGAAAAAAAGTTTTACTTTGGTTGCAAACTTACTCATAGATTCTTTAAAATCATTATTTATTTCTTTACCGTCTCCATAATATTTTTCAAGATATCTACTGAAGTTCATTTCCATTGTGTTATCTACGGCAACATAGGCGCTTTGCATCCAAGGATACTCTTCGGGTAACCAGCACGAACCATTTATGCCGTACTCTTCTCCCCAAGAGTTCTTAATGAGCCACCACAGTTTACCGTCCTTATCTGTTTTCCAACCGTAGACCGCCAAGGCGTGTCCACCATCACTTATATAGTCCTTATTCGGGTCATAAAGCACGTGTCCATTCTTATCTGGAGTGTAGAAGCACCCATATACTTGGATGCCTATAAGAACCGCTCCAGTGTTCATAATAGCTTGCTGAATTTCTTTACGACTATTACATTCATAGTACGAATTAATAGCAAAGGGCTTAGCCTTTTTCATCCAGTCTGCTTTATTTTCGTCATACTTAACTTTAAGAGTATTAAGTGTGCCGAAGTCAGGAAATTCTTTAAAGAGAATAGAGCCGTTCTTACCATTACGAAGGGGTGTCTTAAGATACATGCCCTCCATATTCTCACAGTCTGGTCTATTACAATAAGTAAAAGCGGGGCTTAATGGATCAGTGAGTCCACTCTGCCCCGCCTCACGCTCCTGAAGAAAGCGTATAAAACTATACGCACATGCAGCACACATCATGGTGTTGCCTTGATCGTACGTGAATGGAGTATCTTTGGTCTGGTAATTGTCGGGGATCCCACGAGGGGATGCTGCAAATACACTGTCCTTAAATTTCCAGTCACGATGGTCATAAGGGTCTGCGAGCGCACTATTAGTGCGCCCGTATTTCTCCCTATAATCTATCATTTCTTGA
>Ga0247610_10000117_pt1 | contig 128214 bp, 117 predicted proteins | sample 174DNAGHGhighgp2_FD_193483 | JGI IMG/M metagenome (GOLD analysis project Ga0247610, IMG submission 193483) | Sheep rumen microbial communities from Palmerston North, Manawatu-Wanganui, New Zealand - 1742 DNA GHGhigh gp2 | ecosystem: Host-associated > Mammals > Digestive system > Stomach >... | reverse complement strand
CATCCCCTTTTTTCTGACTGTCATCTTCTGCATGTAACTTTGAGCTGTCATATGATCCTTCAGGTTTCTCTGAAAGTGCCAGCCTGTAGCCGAATTCTTCTGAAACAGGAAAGTTGTTTATCTGATCCGCTGTAAGTACTGCGAATATATAGGTCGAATAAGCCGTTTCAGGTGTTTCCTGTATTATGTCTGCATCTACGCCTGCATTACGTAATCTGTCCAGTTCTTTAAGTGTTGCTTCGCTTTCCGGTTCGCTGAGCATCTTTGATCCGTCATCCGCTCTGAAACGCACCGCAAACTTTCCTTCCGGATAAGTTGCACTCAACGCCTGAAGCTTTAAGCTTGCGTAATACTCTCCCGGCGGGATTTCAACCTCAGCTCTGTATTCATCTGCGCCCTTTATCGGATTGCCTAATTCATTGGTAGTCTGTTTAAGATAATAGACGCCGTCTTCTAGATAATAACCTTTAAATCCGCTCATTACATATGCAATACCGTCCTTATCCAGTACTTCATTAGGTGCGGCTGAGCAAACCGCAGCTGTCGCATTAAATAACACTGATAAACATAAACCTAAAGTAAACATTTTCTTTTTCATATTATTACGCCTCCATCCAAGCTAAGCCATACTCAACATTTCCAGTATAACTGTTTCATAAATATAACGTACAAATGCATATCACTTCACTGGTATCATCCACATCCATATAATTACATGCTGTGCCAATCATCTTTTCTTTACGTACATTATAGCACTTCCATTTTCTTTTGCAACAAATTTGGCACGAGTTGCAGTTTTCTGGCACGAACGACGTATTTTTTTATTTACTAAGATATCAAAGCCATGAACAGAAAAAAATCCCAAACTTATTTTATTTCATAAGCTCAGGATTTTTCATTAGTTCATATTTATTAAGTGCCTAAAGGCAGCTTATCGATAGCATTTTATATCCGAAGGATATAAAATACCTTTTTTATCTTGAATATGACCCTCTGACATGGTAAAATATTAATATAGAATCTACACAAGGAGACCGCCATGATACTGTATGATGATGTGATTGCAGAACTCAAAAAGGGGGATCTGGCTATGAATGAAAATCAGTTCAATTCACTGCTTACACTCATCGTACCCCAGATAATCGAACTTATAACCCAGAACAGCAATATTACTGAAGCTGCTGCAATCGACAAATTCTACAGTTCCAGACTTTACAGTGAGTTGTCAGATGAATCATCGAAGCTCTGGCACTACAGTCCGCGGCTTCTTTATACATTGTTTCAGGATGAACTTCTGACTGGAACCTATGACTATCCGGAGGAGGCATAAATGTGAGCAGAGAAGGCGAATTTCTTGTATATTGCATGGAACGATACCGCTATTACAGGCACCTTACCGGCAAAGAAGTATCTGAACTGTTCAAAAAAAGCGGTGCGAACAACTATATACTAAAATGCTTCGGCGCACTGCATACAGTAGGCGAAGAATATCTTATCAATGACCTGGATGAATACATTGCGCATACGATCCGCGCTGAGAATCTTTGAAAAATCTATTGATTTTATTATTATTACATGGTATAATAATTTAGATATTACTAAAAGAAATTATAATAAGGAGGGTATTCCATGTCCATCGCAGAGATCGTTATGGGTGTTATTCTGCTTCTGTGTTGTCTTATACTGATATTTCTTTGTCTCAGTCAGGACACCAAGGCTCAGAACAGTATGACTTCCGCTATAACAGGTGCCTCTTCAGAATCATTCTACGGAAAGAATGAAGGAAGAACAAAGGAAGCTAAACTTATCAAGGCTACAAAGTTTGGTCTTATCGTATTCTTTGTACTCACTCTTGCTATAAACATAGTACCGCTTTTCTTTAACTAAGAAACAATGCGTTTATCCTGCTTATTGGTCAACAGGCTTTTTCCGTTAAAAAAGCTGCCGATATGCAGGGTTATTTTTTTATAGGAACATTGATAAAGCATATCTGTGCGATACCGGAACACCGGTCAGTGTTTCCTCATATATATGAAAGGAGAAAAATATGGCGAACACCAAACATTCAACTAATTACTACAAAAACAAAATACTGCTCGTACTGAACCAGGCCGGAAAAAAGCCTCTGACACGAAACGATATGATCGCCAAATCAAAGTGCAAGAAAACTGAAAGCGACGTTTTCAAAAAAGCACTTGATGAACTTAAATCCGAAGGACTTATCTGCGACCAGAAAAAAGGCTATGTCCTCTGCTCACGCATGGGATATTTCAAGGCCACTGTAAAGAGAATAAGCAAGACTTTCGGCTTCATAGAAAAGGACGAGGATCAGACCGAAGTCTTTATTCCGGGTAAATTCCTTATGGGTGCAATGCCGGGAGACAAGGTAATCGCAAATCTCATTCCTTCAAGAACGGGAAAGCCGGAGGGCGAGGTAATTGCAATAACCGAGACTGCCGATGCAACTATAACCGGCGTGCTCGAACAGGAGTACAAGGAATTCTTCATTATCCCTGATACCATGTCAAAGACTGCTGTAAGAGTAGTGGAGAATGAGTGCGGAGCAAAGCCGGGCGACAAGGTAATTGCGCGTATCATCGCAAGAGGAACAAGTCACTCAGCACACAAGGCTGCGATAGTCTCCACTTTCGGAAGCTCGGAAAAGGCAAGCAGCTGCGCAATGGCACTTTTAAAGGTAAGCGGTATTTCAATAGAATTTCCGGATGATGCTGCAGCCGAGGCAAAAAAGCTTTCCGAAGGCGGCATAAAACCGGAAGATCTGAAAAAGAGACTTGACCTCCGTGACGAGATCATCTTCACGATAGACAGCGCAGAGTCGAAGGACCTTGACGATGCTATTTCCATCACACGCACTGACAGCGGATACCAGCTCGGCGTACATATTGCGGACGTTTCACACTACGTAAAGGGCAATTCACCGCTCGACAAGGAAGCACTTGTCCGCGGAACCAGTGTTTACTATGCCGACAGAGTTGTTCCTATGCTTCCGAAGGAGCTTTCAAACGGCATCTGCTCACTTAATCCGGACGAGGACAGACTTGCTTTCTCATGTCTTATCGACCTTGACAAGCAGGCTAAGATAAAGGGATACAAGTTCCACAAAACCGTCATCCGTTCGGCGGTAAAGGGCGTTTACAAGGAGATCAACACAATCCTTGACGGCACTGCCACTGACGAGACAAAGCAGAAATACGCACGCGTGAGCGACAATATCTTCATTATGAACGAGCTTGCGGACATACTCATGGAAAACCGTGACAAGCGTGGTGCTCCGTCACTTGAAACATCTGAAAGCAAACTTATAATAAATGAAAACGACATCTGCGTGGACGTTGTTCCGAGAACGCGCGGCAAGAGTGAAATGATCATCGAGGAGTTCATGCTTCTTGCAAACCAGTGTGCTGCAAATCTTGCAAGGACTTCAAAAATACCGTTTGTTTACCGTATCCACGAAGATCCTTCGCTCGAAAAGCTCGCTGACATGAAGGATTTCCTCACACGTATGAACATCGAATTCCCGCATTTCTCAGAAGTCAAGCCGGCTCATTTTGCTGAGATACTCAAAAACAACCGCGACAGCGAAAAGTTCCCGGTAATCAACAACATCCTTCTCCGCTCGATGGCAAAGGCGAAATATGCACCGGATCCGGTAGGACATTTCGGTCTTGCCCTGGAGGACTACTCACACTTTACATCTCCTATCAGACGTTACCCGGACCTTGCCATCCACAGAATACTGACCGATCTTGTTTCCGGATGTGACGCTGAATGGCTTACAAAGCGTTACCAGTCGTTCGTTACAAACGCATCCGAGCGCTCGACTTCTACGGAAATAACAGCCGTAAAGATAGAACGCGACTGCGAAGCCTGCTACATGGCGGAATACATGAAGGCACATCTCGGCGAGGAATTTGAAGGTATCATTTCATCTGTTACAGACTTCGGTTTCTACGTTGAGCTTGACAATACCGTTGAAGGACTTGTTCACATCAACACACTTGAAGACGACACATACGAATACGACGGACTGGTTTCACTCAAAGGTGAACGTTCCGGAAAGATTTTCGCCCTCGGCGACAAGGTAAAAGTTCAGTGCACCGCTTCAAACGTAAACAGCGGAAACATTGATTTCAGCATTGTAAAGGAAGCATAACTAAGGATATCGGAAATACGGCTTCGCCGTATTTCCGGAGGGATAGAATGCGGGATTTTTCCCGCCCGCTGCGTGGCAGAAACAGATTTCTGAAAAAGATCTTCTTGACAAATTCTCTGTTTCGTAGTATAATTGAATAGTTGACGGATGCTGTCTTAGCTCAGCTGGCAGAGCACTTCCTTGGTAAGGAAGAGGTCGGCGGTTCGAGCCCGCTAGACAGCTCCATCAAAACCCTCCGTACTGACCACGGAGGGTTTTTCATCCTTCCCGCACTGTCCGCGGGAGGGATATTTTTATATGCAGATTCTTTTTGCAGCTCCGGAGAAGCCGGAGCTGCGTTCTGATTTATATGCCAAATAAAAAAATCGCTGTGTGCATCAACTGCACACAGCGATTTTTTTATTAAGCGCCTTCGCGTTTAGCTCTTTCAAGCCATGCACCTGCAAGGTCAAGTGCCTCATATAATCCGTTTTTCTCGCTCTGTCTTTTTATGGCTTCGATCGGATTGAGTTTATCATCTGTTGACATAAGATAAACCTTGATCTTGTCAGCCACCTCAAGCTTCGGTGTCTTCTGTTTTGATAATATCTGAAGCATTGCAACGTAATCATCTGTCATGCTTCCGTAATAGAGAACGTCACCGCATCTGACAAGCTGAAGCCCCTTGTAGGTGAAAAATTTGATTTTTTCCTGTGTTGTCTCACTCATTTTATTATTATCCCCCTTTCCTGGTGTGCAAAAAACATACCGATAACATTATAACATATAAATCTTTCTGATGCAAGTTATAATTTCCCAGTTGTTTTTACACCATTCAGGATAACGGTACTTTCTATTTACCAGATCGTAACGAAATCTGCGTCGCCTTCCACGGCAGCGATGTTAGGAAGAAGTGATCTTTCGACGAACGATGAATGGCACTTAAAGCATGTCACACCGTCTTTCTTTATTATCATTCTGTTATCTTCCGCAGCGTAGAATTCGATAGTTTCATCCGGTTTTCCGTTGTTGTAGGTAAGTCTGAATGAAGCTTTGAGTTCTCCGATACCTTCATCTGAAGTGCATATCTCCTCGGCCGGTGCCTTGATAACTGCCTGATAGAAGGACTTGTAACGCTCGGTATCAAAGTCCTTGCCGCCCAGCATTACCTTGTATGTGTCGGCATCGTTTCCGGTAAACTCAAACTTTTCAGTTTTGCCTCCGGCTGTTATCTCCATGCTCTTTAAATCATAGATGTATGAGCCGAAAACAAGTGATGAAGTAATGTCGCCCGGCTGCATAGTTACCCACGGAACTGCACTCTTACTGAATTTCCAGAGCACATCTGCTCCTTCGTAATAACCTGTATATCCGGCTTCAGCACCCTCTGTTCCGCTGTATTCAATACCTGTCTTAAGAACGTAGGTCTTTCCGTCGTCAGTTTCCATTTTTACAGTACACGACGGAGTTTCGATACCGGCAACGGCAAGTTCCTCCTTTGAAGGAGAAAGACTGAGCACGCTTTCAGCAGTAAGACCGAAAAGTCCGTGTGTGATATCAGAGGACTTGCTTACGTCAAGATATGCCTTTACCGGTGAAGTCATTACATGTGTCGCACTCGTTCCGCCTGATTCATTTTCGCCTGTGTATTCAAGAACGATCGGCTTTTCAAGATCAGGTCTTTCGATGGTGATCTTCTTTACAACAGGCATCGCATCGTCGGCCGGTTTTTCAAGCACGGACTTTGATACGAAGTATTCCTTTTCATATGTATAGGACTTTACAAAGCTTGACGGAACAGTATAGACTGTGTCAGCATCTTTGGTCTTTACGTAAATGCTGCCGCCCGGTGAATCGTTTCCGACCAGAATAACAGCCTTGCCTGCACTGTCACCGTCATAGGTCACAGTGACTTCAGCCTTCGGCTTGTCGAGCCCGTACACGGAAAGGTCTTCCGGCTTTTCGTCAATGACCTTGTCCGGAACAAGTTCCTTCGCCTGAACCGCAAAACCGTCAACAAGACTCGAATCAAGCACCACACCGTCAAGTTCCTTGACAGTGAATACTGCCTGTGCCTCGCCGGAAGCCTTCGTCTTTCTTACAAAAGTATATCCGCCGGCATCATTCTTTACTTCGATCGAAACAATGTCATCACTTGCTCCTGTGTATATAGCTTCTGCTGTTTCTTCAGCTGTATCGGAAACTTCAGAATCTTCAGCCTGTTTCTTCGAAGGATCAGTGAGATTCATTGCAATTATACCGCCGGTCAGCAGAGCTACTGCTGCGACACCGGCGATAAGATATTTTACACTGCTGCTCATCGGTTACGTCTCCTTAAGTAAACAACCAGACCTGCAAATGCAATTGCAAGAGGAATAACAACTTCAACAAGAAGAGATACTGTACGCATTGCATTCTGTGAAATGTTCAGAGGTTCTACCGCAAGGCTCTTTGCAGTTATTGTAACACCGTCTTCCTTGCCTGAACACTTGTTTACAAGGTTTACTGCAAGTTCCTGGTTGTTAAGAGCGTTTGTGCTTGTAATGTAGTAGTCAATGAAGAATGCAGAACCGAATGCGTAAATGCTGCTCGAGATCTTTTCTTCACCTTCAAATCTGTGCTTGCTGCCGCGTACAAGAACATTCTGTTCTGCCTGCGGAAGATTATTCATGTTGTCTTCTGTAGTGTTTTCATCTGCTACGAATGAAGTTTCTGATGTCTTGAGAATAACTTCAGTTTCTCTGCCGTCACCCTCACTGAAAGTGAGTTCAAGCGGTCTTGCCATAGGCATTGCTATAGGAAGATCTGTTGACTTTACAAGTGTTTCGTTTCCTGAAGTAAGTTTTGCCTGAGGTACTACATAGTAGTTCTGGAGACCGGCAATACCGATTCTGAGAAGTTCAGACTTGTTTACGTTGCTTACGTAGCCCTTGCCTGCCTTGATGCCCCATTCCTCAAGGAATTTGTCGAGGTTAGGAGTTTCACGCTGGTCAAAGTTTGCGAAGTAGATAAGGTTCTTGCCGTACTTGCCGCCGTTTTCAAGATAGGTGTTGAGCTTTTCAGTTACTGTCTCGGTAAGGTCAGAATAAGGTGCTGCAAGAACAAGTGCTGAATAATCTTCAGTTATATCCTGAGTAAGCGGATCAACAGTTTCAACTGTGTAGCCGTTATTTTCAAGAATATTCGGCAGCTGTGAAACGGAAGCTTTAACAGCATCTGACTGCTGGCATGAAAGGATCGCTACCTTAGGAGGGTTAGGATCTGCGACGAACATGATTGCTGAAGTAAGCTTTTCTTCCGCAGTGATCGCCTTGATGGTCTGTTCGTATGTCTGGTAGTTGGTTTCCACTTCATAGAAGTCTGACATCTGAAGGACCTTGATCCTTCCGTTGCAGAATACAACTACGCTTGCTCTTGAAATGTTTTCAGTAGTATATGTAGAATACTTTGTAACTATTTCAGGGTGCTTGTCTATATCGTAGTAATGTACCTTGATCTTGTCGCTGTTCTGAGCATACTTCTCAGTTACTTCCTTGACAAGCTTGTAGTACTTGCTGCCTGAATCGAGTTCAGCTTCGTCTGTCATTACATCAATGCTGATCTCTTCCTTAAGTCCCTTAAGATAATCGACGGACTGATCAGAGATCTCAAAGATCTGTTCCTTTGTTGTATCTATCTTGAGACCGTAACGTTCAGTAAGCTGTGACGCGAAAACGTTGAGAAGAACAACTGCAGCAATGAAAACAGCAGTTATAGCCACTGCGACAGAACCGTATTTGAACTTTCTTGCATTGAAAGGCTTTTTCTCTTTTTTCGGTTTTTCCTTCTTCGGCTTTTCTGAAGTTACTTCAGGTTCCGAAGAAGTTTCGTTATTCTTTATTTCTTTTTCTTCTTTACTCATTTTAGTACCTCCTTAGCTCCAGCGACGCTTTTCAAAAACTCTTACTGAAAGGAAATTGAATACAACAGCAACGCTTACAAAGAAAAGCACACTTGAAAGATTAAAGAGTCCTGTTACGAATTCGTTGTATCTTGCATAGAATGAAAGAGTCTTGAGTATTTTTGAAATGAATTCAACGTTTACTGCATTTGCTATGGAATCGATAAGGTAAAGAACCAGAAGAGAAAGGAAACCGAGAATAGCTGAAATGATCTGGTTTTCAGTAAGTGTTGAAACGAAGAGTGATACTGCGATAAATGCAGCACCGAGGAAGAACAGTGCGACAAAGTTTGAAAGCACTGTTGCCCATACAACACCGCCGAAGAATTCAATTATAAGTGCGAATAAAAGGAATATTGAAATACCGATGGTGTAAAGAGCGAGTGCTGCGAAGTACTTGCCGAGTACCATTTCCGTTATACTGATAGGGGCAGTGAGAAGTCCCTGTTCTGTTTTCTGTCTTTTTTCCTCGGAGAAAAGCTTCATCGTCATAAGCGGTATGAGGAAGATGAGGAAAAGGAATACTGAACCGAATGTTCCTGAAAGATCCGCAGTTCCGTATGAAAGTGTTCCGTTTATAAAGAAAAATCCGGCGATCTCAAACAAAACGCCAAGGAAAATATAAGCAATGGCTGAGCTGAAAAACGCTCCCATTTCACGTCTGAATATAGCGCCCATTATTCTTCATCTCCTTTGTTTTCTTCTGCGTCAGTTTCTGCTTCTGAAGTTTTTTCTGTTTCAGAAACCTCAGCAGCTTCCGCAGTTTCTTCCGAAGCAGTTTCTTCAGCTGCAGCGGCTTCAGCCTTTTTCTTTGCTTCAATGCCTTCAAGGACTTCTCTCAGATCCTCGGCAGCTGTATCGACCTTTTCCTTAACATCAACAGCTGTGGCTATATTCTTTTTCTGTTCTTCTGAAAGTGCCTGCTTCATCTCGTGTTCACCTGTGATGATCTTGAGGAAGACATCTTCAAGTGTAAGAATGTTAGGCTGGAGCATGAGAAGATCCCATCCGCGTTCCCTGATGAGTCTGTTGAGGTCCTTTCTGACGTCGGTACCCGGTTTTGTTTCGATCTCGTAGTCGAATACGTTCTCGCCGCGCTCCATGTCAGCAACAACTGAAACAACGTCCGGAAGATTTCTTACAGCCTTGTAGACATCCTTTCTCGGGCCTTCGATCTGAGCAATCATCTTGTGGTCGCCTGACATGTTGTTTGCAAGTTCATCTGCAGTACCGTCGGCAACGAGTGTACCCTTGTTGATGATAATGATACGGTCACAGACCGCCTGGATCTCGGAGAGGATATGTGAGGAAAGAATAACTGTGTGATTCTTTCCGAGTCTCTTGATAAGTGATCTTATCTCGATGATCTGCTTAGGGTCAAGGCCAACTGTAGGCTCGTCGAGGATGAGTACAGGCGGATTTCCGATAAGCGCCTGGGCAAGGCCGACACGCTGCCTGTAACCTTTTGAAAGGTGCTTGATTATCCTGTCTTCGACGTCAGTGATCTTTACGAGGTCACAGACATCTTTTATGTGCTTGCTTCTCGGAAGCTTGCATTTTTTTAAGTCATAAACGAAATTGAGATATCCCTTGACTGTCATGTCAACGTAGATAGGCGGAATTTCAGGAAGATAGCCGATAAACGACTTTGCCTTCTTAGGATTTTCCATGATGTCAACGCCGTTGATGATAGCTTCACCTGAAGTCGAGGATATGTATCCTGTGATCATGTTCATGGTCGTGGACTTTCCGGCACCGTTAGGTCCGAGGAAGCCAAGGATCTCGCCGTCTTTTACTTCAAATGAAATATTGTTGACAGCTTTTTTGTCACCGTAGTGCTTGCATAAATTTCTTACTTCAATCACCTTGGTAGAACCTCCTTTAATTATATTTATAAATATATTTTAACATATATATAGCTCCGTCTACTAAAATAAACGGAGCATAAACACTTACGGTATAAATAATATCAGACATTTGTGATAATACAATGATAATTCCGAAAAAAAATTACCGCCGCGGATTTTTTTACAAAAGCGCCGATAAGAGTTGAAAAGCAATTGACTTTATATACATCTTTTTGTATAATATAATCAAAAGGAGGAATGAGTATGACGTTTACTAAACCAACTGATAAAGCGATAATAAACCGCATGGCCGAAAATTTTCTGAAAATGAAAAAACTGCGTTCCAGATACGGCACACTGTTCTTCATGAGCATTGTGATCCTCACAGTTCAGTGTATTTTCTTCATTGTCGGCGGCTTTAACGTTTACATGCTCGAAGGCATTGTGATGAACTTTCTTGTTTTTTATTTCGGAACGAAAAAGTTCGACAGTGTCACGGCGCAGTACGTACTTATGGCAGTAAACATTGTCGCCGCAGCTGCTTTCATTATCTGGAATCCGGTTTCGGATCTGCTGCTGCGTCTCGGTATCGTACAGCATTTCTATCTTGCACTGGAATCGTATCTTTTCCTGCGTATAGGCGCACAGAAAAAAGAACTCTCCATGGAGCTCGGTTATCCGTACTTTAATGAACTTGCTGCCTACCAGCAGGAGAAAAAGGAGTATGAGCCGGAACAGAGGCCGTCCGAATTCGCTCCGGAAGATCCGGTGTCACCGAAGGAGATAGCCGTTCCGGAAGAAGAAATGCCGTACAAAAGGCAGGGTCCCGCCGCACTTTCAATGGATGATCTTGATGTGGACGCAGCGATCGCCGGACAGTCAGCACAGAAATACGAAAGCTGCTATAATGTCAGCGGACGCTTTTCCGAACAGTACATGCGGAAGCCGAAGATCATTCCTGAAAAACTGGAATACGACAGAGATCTTTTATACAAAAACGCCGCAAGATTCAAGCGTTTCAGGCTTATACAGACCGGCATCTGGATAATCGATATTTTTATGGCATACATCGCAATTTCGGATATTATTTCACTGTTAAGCGGAGATTTTATGGGCTTCTTTAAATTCTTCGATCTTTTCGGTGTCATAGTTGCCACCATTGTAACTGTCACATGTCTTGACAACAAAAACAACATCAAATGCGCACTTTATGCGTTCCTTGCAACGGGCGTTTTCCTTACTGTTGTTCTGCTTGATATTTCATATCTCGCTTATTTCATTGTACTTACACTGCAGATGCTTGTAACTTACAAGCTTTCCGATGAAGACAAATACCTCAGAGCACAGTTCGGCTATCCTTACTTCAAGGAAAATATGATACGCCTCCAGTACGCTGATAACAGCTACCATCCGGAACACGCTGTAAACTTCAGAAGCAGCGGTATGGATGAAATATAAAGGAAACGCTTATCTGTTCATAAATCAGTGCGAAGCCGTATTTACGATTTGATCAGAGTTTTACGCAAATAAGATAATATCAAAAAAGCACGTCGTGAAGGCGTGCTTTTTTCTATAGTACGTCGCAGGCGTTCCGATATTTCAGCTCAAAGCATGTATTTCAGATTCAAGCTGTTTAAGATAAATCAGTATATCATCAAAAGCCGGAGCTTTTCCATAAAACATATTACTCATTGCATCATAATCAGCTTTCAGCGCAGGTATAATTGCTTTAGATGGAATCAGGCTCACCGTCTTAATGGTCGCATTTTCAGTGCTGTCGCCTGAAACAATTCCTGTCTTTCCTCATTTGATAACGTTGCTACTTTTCTCATTGATCACGTACATACCTTTCTGATTATCTCATATATCCATTCACTACAAGATGACGATTCATTAAAAATCAAAGTCTTATCATTCTCGTCTAATTTACTCTTTAACTTATCAATAATATTATTATCCATACGTTCTTTCCCGAGAGTACGTATAGCTTCAACAACAAGAATTGTTCTTTCTGATAAATAAGATATTTCTCTGTTGGCTTTGTGTTTAAATGCAATTCGAACATTATCCCAGCTATAATTTCTGTAAGGGCCATCACTAACATAGGACCAAACCACCGGGACCTGTGTAGTTAAACCAAGCTTATTTAATGCGATATCCCCGCATGGAGCAATTGTCCAGTGATATCTCCGTGCAATAGCATATGCCACTTTTTCCGGATCAGTTGGAAGGTATTCTTCGAGTAGTTTACTATATTTAGGTTTTTCATAAACGCCATCAAAAACACGCCGAATTATCCCATCATCTGTAAGTCTACCGAGATATTTTCTTGCACTTGTCGTACTGATTATATCAGAAAAGTCAGAAGTCAGTATTATTTCCCCCTCAGATACTGATTCTATTCGCTTTTTAACCTGTTCTGTAAAAGTCATTTCCTCACCCCTCAAAAGCGTTTGTCACGATTATTGTATAGTTTTCGTGACACCTCTATGATTATATTATAACATACAGAATCAGATTTTTCAATATTTTTCATCTTCCCTGGCAAAACAAAAAGCACGTCGCGAAGACGTGCTTTTTTCAATAGTACGCCGCAGGCGTTCCGAGACACCTGCGGCGTTTATTTTATTCTTCTTCGCTCTGTGCGAACTGACTTGGGTGACGTGTGAAGAAATCCACTCTTGGTTCGAGGAACTTGAGTTTGTGATCCTTACCGCCTGTGAAATCTGCGATGGTGTCGAAGATCCTGTCCCAGCTCCAGAAACTTTCGTCGAGTCCGAGATATTCGAGGATCATTTCTGCGCCCTTCGGAGCCATCGGATGGAGGAGAACGGCTGCTGTTCTGATCATGTGGAATACGTTGATGAGAGTCTTTCTTCTGAGCTCGTCATCTTCCTTCTTGTCAGCATCGCCGAGGTTCTTTGCCATGTACTTGCTTGCTTTTCTGATGTATGTATCAAGAACGTATGTTGTCTGATGGAATTCAAAGCGGTACATGAAACGTTCATAGTCGAGAACTGCCTTCTTTGCTGCTTCGAGAACATCTGCATCAACTTCGCCCACCGGCATAACACCGTCGTAATACTTCTGTGTTGTGTAGATACATGTACGGATGATACGGTTGAATACGTTTGAAAGGAGGAAACCGTCCTTGAGAACCGGATCCGCCTCGTCTTCCTTTGCATCAGGATTGAACGGCTTCGGCATGAAGCTTACGCTTCTCTGACCGAGGCTGAGACCGAGGTAGTGCATTCTGAGCTGCTCTGCTGTGTAGTAGTTCAGAAGATCATCGGCCATAGGCGGCTTGATGGCACCGCTGCTGCTTGCCTTCTTGTCGAGGAAGAGAATGTGGTTGTTGGCCATGAGGATCGGAAGCTGAAGCTCGCCGTCATCAGGATCGGACTTAAGACCGTCCTTACCCTGTGCAGCGATCGCCATTGCCATTTCAGCAACACCGTAGAAGTAGATGTTGTCGGAACCGATAAACTGGTAAACCTGTGAGTCCTTTGAGCACCAGAACTTCTTCCAGTCCTCTCTGTCCTTTCCGATCGATTCAAGATAAGTTTCAGTAAATGAGATCGGAGCCCAGAGCGATTCAGGCCATACCCAGATGGTAAGATCCTTTTCGCCTTCGAGAACAGGTGCAGGAACGCCCCATTCGATGTTACCCGTAAGTCTGAACGGAACAAGTGTCTTGCCTGTTCTGTATCTTACGCCGGCATCGGTAAGAACTCTGCACGCCTCGTCACAGTCGTGAAGCTTTTTGAACACAATAGTGAATGACGGCTTCTTCGGCTCTTCAAGATATTCATGCTCCGGCATGGAAGCCTTAAGGTTCTCGTACTGTTCAAGGAAATCCTTCTTGATGTAGATAACAGGAGGCTTTAAAAACTCATCGATAGTCTTTACTACCAGCGGTCTTACGTTCTTCTGTCTCTTGATCTTTTCAACATATTCCTTAAGATGATCGTTGAATTCCGGAAGGTTGAAGTACCAGTTCACAACATCCTTCATGATAGGTGTGTCACCGGTAAGTGTGCTCTTCGGATCGATGAGGTTTTCAGGCATGTACTGATGTCCGAGGTCACATTCGTCGGCATAAGCCTTTTCAGACTGACATCCTTCAACAGGACATTTACCGATTACCTGACGGCCGTTGAGGAAAACGCCTGCCTTTTCGTCGAAGAACTGTCTTGTTGTTATCTTGGAAAGATGACCGTTCTCATAAAGCTTTCTTATTACCTTGTCAGATACTTCGTTGTGTATCTCAGCTGAACGTCCGAGACCTGAAGCGCCGAAAAGATTTGTACTGATCTCGTAGTCTTCGAGTGTCTTCTTCTGCTTCAGATGGTTCCTTTCAACGTAGTCCTTTATAGTACCTTCAAATTCACCTGCTTCAACGAGCTTTCTGTAGCCCTCGGCGATAGGTGAACCGTAGCAGTCAGTACCGGAAACGAAGATAACGTTGTCCTTACCTATTCTGTCACGTAAAAATCTTGCAAAAACATCGGCAAATACGAACACACCGCCGATGTGTCCGAAATGGAGTGACTTGTTGCCGTAAGGCATACCGCCTGTTATAACGGCTCTTTTCGGGAATACCGGTCTCTCCTCAGCCTTTTTTCTGAATTCATTTGCTTTATTGTTATCGTTCTTTTTTTCGTTTTCCATTTGCTTTTTCCTCCGGCTTATCTGCCAAGAAATTCAGACGCCTTGTCGAGACGCTTCATGCAGCTGTCATTTCCGAGGATCTGCATGATAGTCCAGAGATCAGGTGTGTTCTTTCTGCCTGTAACGGCAACACGGATTATTTCAGCTATGTGGCTTACGTTGCCCTTGTACTTTTCAGGTTCAGCCTTGTATGCCTTCATGTCGGAAGCATATCCGAACTTGTCAGCAACTGCCTTGAGCTTGTTGAACCATGTCTGGTTGTCATCATTCGGATCATATGTATTTTTAAATTCAGCTATTATTTCAGTCATGTTCTCATACTTCTCAAACTCGTACTCAGGTGTGAATATATCGTCGAAGAAGTAGCTTAAGAAATCAAACATCTGGCTGCAGTTGATGAAGTCCTTACGTCTTCTCTTCTGGCCAACGCCCATGCAGAGATCCATGATGCGGCCCATCTTGTCCGGATCACCGAAGTAAACAGGAACTGATTCCGGCTTGTACTGCTTCATCCACTTAAGGAAGTACTCATAAACTTCCTCGCGGTCCTTTGCTGAAATGATGTTCGAGCTTATGTCGTCGAGCTTCTGAAGGTCGAAGAGGATACCGGAAACGCCCATCTTGTTAAGTGAGAACTTGAATTCCTCGATCGGAACGCCAGGGTTCTTCTGGTACCATTCCTCGAAGTTTGAGTTGAGGATAGTAAGGAGATAAACTCTTACAGCCTCAGGATGATAGCCGAGTTCCCTGTAGTAGCCGAGTGAAAGTTCAGGGTCCTTTCTCTTGGAAAGCTTTCTCTTCTTTCCGTCTTCTATCTTCATGAGCTGTGCTGTGTGTGCGTACTTCGGTCTTCTGAAGCCGAGTACATTGAAGAGCTCAACGTGGATCGGAACTGAAGGGAGCCATTCGCATCCGCGGATAACCGTAGTTGTTCTCATGAGATGATCGTCAACTGCATGTGCAAAGTGGTAAGTCGGGATACCGTCAGACTTGAGTATTACAACGTCCATGATATTTTCCGGAAGTGATACCTCGCCCATGATCTCGTCCTTAAACTTAAAGGTATTTCCCGGCGTGCCCTGTGAACGGAGACGCATGCTGTACGGCTCGCCGTTCTTTATTCTTTCGGCAGCCTCTTCCATGCTTAAGTTACGGCACTTTGCATACTTTCCGTAGTAACCGATGTCGTTTACCTTTTCCTCGCTCTGTTCGTTTCTTATAGCATTGAGTTCTTCCTCACTGCAGAAACAAGGGTAAGCAAGACCGCGCTTTACAAGATCCTTAACGTATGTCTGGTAGATTTCGGCACGCTGTCTCTGATAGAAAGGTCCGTAGTTTACCTTTCCTGCCTGTCTGTCAACTTCAGCACCTTCGTCAAAATTTATATTGAAATAATCGAGTGATGTGATAACAGATTCAACGGCACCTTCAACCTTACGCTTGTTGTCAGTGTCTTCGATACGGAGATAGAAAACGCCGCCGCTTCTGTGTGCGAGACGTTCGCCAGCCATGGCGCTGTAAAGGTTTCCGAGGTGGATAAATCCTGTCGGGCTTGGTCCTATACGTGTTACTTCAGCCTTGTCAGGAAGGTCTCTCTGAGGATACTTTTCCTCATAGTAATCAGGTGTATGCTTTATATCCGGGAACAAAAGCTCCGCAAACTCTTCATTTGTCATTTATATTCCTCCTAATCAATCGGGGCCATTTAAAGCCCGTCTAAAACTACGCACCAGCGGGTAAGGGGGCGCAGCCCCCTCCTATCCCCCTCCCTCCGGGAGGGGGCTGGGGGTGGGGATCATTTCCCCAGACGTTTATTAATATCCGTTTTTATTTGATTTTTCAGTGCATCAAGAGAATCAAACTTTCTCTCAGGACGCAGAAAATCTGAAAAGCTCACTTCCAGCGTCTTACCGTAAAGATCACCGGAAAATCCGAGTATATGTGTCTCGGCAAGCGGCTTTGCGTCCTTCTCAACAGTAGGCTTCACACCGATATTTGTGATGCCGTCATACTGTTTTCCGTCAATGACCACACTCGTCGCATAGACACCGTATGCCGGTATGAGCTGTCCTTCACCGAACGACTGATTTATCGTGGGAAAATCGATCGTTCTTCCTATATGATTACCGTCGGTGACGGTACCTGTTATACTGTAATTATATCCGAGAAGGCGGTTTGCCTTTTTCACATTCCCGGATGACAGAAGTTCACGTATTTTCGATGACGAAACAGTTTCGCCGTCTATAACTACCGGTTCAACTATACTTACTTCAAAACCGTACTTCTGTCCGTATTCCCTGAGGGATGCAACATCTCCTGCAGCACCCTTTCCGAATCTGAAATCACGTCCGCACACTACACGGACAGCATTCATTCTGCCTGCAAGAACGGACTTTGCAAATTCCTCAGCTTCGTAATCCTTAAGCTCTGAAAAATCAGCACAGCAGATATTCCCGATGCCTGCGTTACGTATCATTTCAAGCTTTACGCTGTTCGGAACGACGTAGCGGTAACTCTGTCCGTGCTTTTTCACAAGACTTTCGGAATCAAAGGTAAACACGGCAGCTTCCGCTCCCTGTTCGCTGAAGCTTTCTGCCCTTTCGAAAACTGCACGGTGGCCGTTGTGTACTCCGTCAAACATACCGAGTGCCACAGCAGTCTTCTTTCCTGAAAAATCTTTTATATCCAAATAAAAAACTCCTCTGTCTGCGCTGTAATATCTGTATCTTCGGGAAAACAGGGTTACACGGACCTGCCGCATAACCCGGAGTTTATTTGCTGATCATCATTCCCGTCTGAAAAAATACAACAGTTTATAAGGCAAAATTTTTAAATACTCTCAGACAGTCATCCTTTACAAATGCAAGTCCCATGAATTTTCCTTCATCGGAAAACACCCTGTAACGTACATTTTCATCACTGTTACGCAGACCGATCTTCCTTGTAAACAGTTTAACGCCGTTCCTATAAAGTTTCGTGCAGTCCGCATCAAGATGAATGTCAGGATAACTTTCAAAAACACTTTCCACCGGCAGAAGGTTTCCTTCGGCAGCACCTTCGTCCGCAAGGGACTGTACTTCTTCAAGCGTCAGACAGTCTGAAAGTGTGAAACCGTTTGACTGGGTACGGACAAGCGCTGTCATGACCCCGCCGCAGCCGAGCCTTATACCGATGTCGTGTATGACAGTTCTTATGTATGTTCCCTTTGAACATTCTATGTAAAGTACGCCTTCACCCGTTTCCGCGGAATACTCTTCAAGAACGAGTGAAGATACATTTATCTTTCTTGGCTGACGTTCGACTTCAATACCCTGTCTTGCCAGCTCGTAAAGTCTTTTTCCGTTCACCGAGACCGCAGAGTACATAGGAGGTATCTGCATTATATCTCCGGTGAATTCCGGAATGAGTTTTTCTATGTCACCGGCACTGCAGGTGACCTCACATTTTTTCAGAACAGTACCGGATGAGTCCTGTGTATCGGTCTGTTCGCCGAGCCTGAATGAAGCTCTGTACGCCTTGGCGCTGTCCGGCATTATGTCGCAGGCTTTTGTAGCGTTTCCCACGAAAACCGGAAGCACACCTGTCGCCATGGGATCAAGTGTACCGGCGTGGCCTATTTTCCTTGTTTTGAGTATGCCGCGCAGCTTTGCCACCACGTCAAATGATGTAAAACCCTGCGGTTTGTTTATACACAGTATGCCGTTCATTTATTCACCCATTGCCTTTTCGACAGCTGCTACAAGCTGCTTTTCAGCATCCTCAAGTGATGCCTTCACAAGACAGCCCGACGCGCAGATGTGACCGCCGCCGCCGAATTCCTTACAAACCGCAGAAACATTTACTTTTCCTGCGGAACGCATAGAAACCTTGTACTCGCCCGGCTTCTTTTCCTTGATCGTAACAGCGACTTCAACGCCCTGTATCTGAAGCGGAAGTCCTGCAACTCCGTCGAATTCCTCATCAGGAACACCAAGGTTCTGACGAAGTTCCTCAGTAACTGAAATTACTGCGATACGTTCGCCGCAGTACATGTTCATGTTACCGAGCAGATGCTGTTCAAGCTTTATTCTTGCGCGGCTCTTGATGTCGAACATCTCACGGTTGATTCGGGCAAAATCAAAATCATATCCGCCGATAAGCTTTCCCGCAGTCTCGTGGGCTTCACGCGATGAATTGCTGAACTTAAAGCATCCGGTGTCAGTCGCAATGCCGGTGTAAAGGCACTTTGCTATCCTGTCATCGAGTTCAAGACCGAGTTCCTCAAAAAGTCGGAACAGCACCTCGCATGCCGCTGAGGCTTTTCCGTTCAAAAGCGTATTTTTTGCATACATGATGTTGGAAATATGATGGTCGATGCAAAGATCCACTCTGTCTGCATAAACGTCTTTAAGATCACCGAGAAGATTCGGGTCAGCTATGTCCACAGCGATAACGCTGTCCGGTTCAAAGCTCTCCGGCTCCTCATATCCTTCGCCCAGAAAAGCATAGCGCGGAGTTATACCGTCCGGCATGATGACCGCTGCTTTTTTGTTCATTTTTTTCAAGGCAAAGTAAAGTGCAAATCCGGAACCGATGGTATCGCCGTCCGGGCTCTGATGAGTGAGTATGTGAACATTGTCGCAGGCCTTTATGATCTCTGCCGCCTGTCTGTAATCTATCTGCATAATACACTTTCCTTTTCGGGTTTGTCACTGGTTTTTATTCGGCTTCGTCTTCCTTTGTGTCGTCACTGTGACCGAAGTTTTCGATTATCTTGTTGATCTCGCTTGAGCGTTCAATCGAATTGTCAGCAATAAATTTGAGTTCAGGGCTCTTGCGCATCTTAAGACGCGCAAAAAGCTCTCTTTTTATATATCCGGAAGCACTTGTGAGTCCCTTTACAGACTCCTTTGCCTTTTCAATACCTTCGAAACTTGAAACATACACCTTGCAGTGTGAAAGATCGTTTGAAAGATCTACCTTTACTATTGTAAGGAATTCAGCAATTCTCGGATCCTTCAGCTCGCGCATGATGGCAGTAAGTTCTCTTTTTATATCTTCTCCAAGTCGTCCTGCTTTAAAACTCGCCATTATTAAAGCCTCCTTTATATTATGCTCTCCGGGTCATCCGTGTCAGAGAAGTGTGAACCTCTCTCCGGAGAGCACGTATTCTCCATTTCTCTCCCTTCGGAGAGCATGTATTATTCTCCATTCCTCTCCCTTCGGAGAGCTGTATTCTCCATCTCCCCCCTCCCTCCGGGAGGGGGGGCAGGGGGGTGGGGATATTTAGTCCTCTCTGTACTCTTCCATTATGAAGGCTTCGAATATATCGCCTTCCTTGATGTCGTTGAAACGTTCAAGACCGATACCGCATTCAAATCCGGAAGCAACTTCCTTTGCGTCGTCCTTGAAACGCTTGAGGCTGTCGATCTTGTCTTCGGCAATAACGATACCGTCACGTACAACTCTGATCTCGCACTGTCTTGTTACCTTACCGTCAAGCACGTATGCACCGGCAATAGTACCAACGTTGGAGATCTTGTATACCTGTCTTACCTCGATACGTCCCATGAGGTTCTCACGGTACTTAGGAGCAAGCATACCCTTCATAGCTGTTTCGATCTCTTCGATTGCATCGTAGATAATTCTGTAGAGACGGATGTCGATGCCGTCCTTCTTTGCATTTTCTGCAATTACAGGGTCCGGTCTTACGTTGAATCCGATGATGATAGCGTTTGAAGCATTTGCGAGCATGAGGTCACCTTCAGTTATGGTACCTACGCCGCCGTGGATAACTCTTACGCGTACTTCGTCATTTGAAAGCTTTTCAAGTGACTGTGTAACGGCTTCAACTGAACCCTGTACGTCAGCCTTGACGATGAGAGGGAGTTCCTTGATGTCGCCTTCAGCGATCTGACTGAAGAGGTTGTCGAGTGTGACCTTCTGGTAAGCCTTGAAGTGTTCTTCCTTGGCTTCGTGCTTTCTCTGTTCAACGAGTTCACGTGCAAGTCTTTCGTCTTCAACGGCGTTGAATGTGTCACCTGCGCTCGGTACTTCAGCAAGACCTGTGATCTCAACAGGAACTGAAGGACCTGCAGACTTGACTTCCTTGCCCTTGTCGTTTGTCATAACTCTTACACGGCCAACTGATGTACCGGCGATGATGATGTCACCCTGGTGGAGTGTACCGTTCTGTACGAGAAGTGTTGCGATAGGACCGCGGCCCTTGTCGAGTCTCGCTTCGATAACAGCACCCTTTGCAAGTCTGTTCGGATTAGCCTTGAGTTCACGGAATTCAGCAACGAGGAGTACGTTTTCGAGGAGCTCCTTGACACCTTCGCCTGTCTTGGCTGATACAGGTACACAGATGATGTCGCCGCCCCATTCTTCGATAACGAGACCGTGTTCTGTGAGTTCCTGCTTAACCTTGTCAGGGTTTGCGCCTTCCTTGTCCATCTTGTTGATAGCAACGATGATGGAAACGCCTGCAGCCTTTGCATGGTTGATAGCTTCAACTGTCTGAGGCATGATACCGTCATCGGCAGCAACAACGAGAATTGCGATATCTGTTACAGATGCACCTCTTGCACGCATTGCTGTAAATGCTTCGTGGCCAGGTGTATCAAGGAATGTGATATGCTTTTCGCCTACACGAACCTTGTAAGCACCGATGTGCTGTGTGATACCGCCGGCTTCCGTATCAGTTACGTGTGCTTTTCTGATGTTGTCGAGAAGTGAAGTTTTACCGTGGTCAACGTGACCCATTACAACAACGACAGGATCTCTTTCGACCATATCCTCTTCTGAGTCGTTGTCATCGATAAGTCTTTCCTCGATAGTAACGATAACTTCCTTTTCAACCTTTGCGCCGAGTTCCTCAGCGATGAGTGAAGCTGTATCGAAGTCGATCTCTTCATTTATTGAAGCCATAACGCCGAGGCCCATGAGCTTCTTGATTACTTCAGAAACTGTTACCTTGAGTCGTGAAGCGAGTTCGCTTACAACGATGCTGTCCGGAATGAGGACCTTGAGCTGCTGCTTTCTTGCTCTTTCGAGTTCGAGACGGCGAAGCTTTTCAGTTTCAGTTTCCTTCTTTGAAAGATGCTTGTTCTTCTGAGCAGACTTCTGGTTGATCTTCTGCTTCTTTGTATAGTTGTCCTTGCTGTGGCTCTTCGGAGCTATCTGTTCGTATCTTTCGTTGTACTTGTCGAGTTCAACATAGCTTCCGCGTGTGTCAACTGTTCTTACAGACTTTTCAGGAACAGAGGATGCCATATTTGCATTGAGACTTGTCTTTTCTCCGCGCTGGTTTGATCCGCTCTTTTCTTCCGGCTTGCGTACCGGCTTCGGCTGCTTCTGCTGAAGCGGTCTTGAAAAGTCCTTATGCTTTTTAGGCTGCTGCTTTGGTGATTCAGTATCTGGTATGCTGTTATTCTTTTGATTCATATTCTCTACCGATTCCTTCTTATCATCAGCTTTGCTTTCTTCCTTAACTGGTTTAACCGTTTCTTCCGTTTTCTTTTCTGTCTTTTCTGTCTTTTCTGCCTTTTCAGCCTTTTCAGCCTTTGCAGGTTTTTCAGCTGGTTTTGCGGCCGGCTTTTCTGTTACCTTTTCTGTCACCTTTTCTTCAGGCTTTGCGGCAGGTTTTTCCTGAGTCTTTGGTTTCTTGTTCTCAGGCTTTTTATTCTCGGCAGGAGCACTCTTTTCTTCCTTCTTTTCAGGTGCTTTTGCTTCCTGCCTGTGATTTCTCTGGTCAAAGTAGGCATCCAGACTGGCTACCTGATTCTCCTGTGTGAAATGTTCAAGAACTAAGTTTATTTCCTCTTCTGTGAGAGTTGATGAAGGCTTCTTCTTAGCTTCGGAAAACTCTCCCATAAGTTCTGCTACATCATTTCCTGATACACCGAGATCCTTTGCCAGATCGCTTATCTTGATTTTTTTTAACATTCTATAAGATACCTCCTGATTTTATATATTTTCAGACGTTATTTTCCTCACGTGCCTGTTCTGCGTATTCCCTTAGTTTACGTGCGAATCCCGCATCGCATACTGCCATAACGCCTGCCTTGCGTCCGATACTGTTTCCTATGTCCTCCATGGTAAAAGGAAGTTCCACTAACGGTACTTCACCGTGGCTTTTACACATGAAAGCTGTTTCCTTGAGAGTTTTCGGGGAAACGTCTGACGTCACCATAACGCAGGCTGCCTTTCCTCCGGTAACTGATTCCTTTGAAACATCGAAACCCTTTGCGAGGCTGCCGGACTTTGCACACATGGTGAAAAGATTAAAGAATTTTTCCCTGTAGTTCATCTTCAAACTCCTTAAACAGCTCGTCGCTTATCTCGCATCCGAAGGATCTTGCTATGCGTCCGGACTTTCTCGCCTTCGCGAGACATTCCTTATCGGGACAGATGTACGCCCCTCTTCCGTTAAGACGGCCTGTAAAGTCAAGCTTTACTTCGTTTTCAGCAGTCCTTACTATTCTGATAAGTTCTTTCTTGGGTTTCATTGTACTGCATCCGCAGCACATTCTTTCAGGTATTTTCTTTACACCCATTTTTTATTCCTCAGAAGTTTCTGCTTCGCTGTCGAGTTCAGGAAGATCGAGAATTGTTTCTTCCTCTGCGGAAGCGTCTTCTGCTAAATCAAGTTCTTCATTCTTTGCTTCTTCAGCAGCCTTTGCAGCTTCGGAAACAGGCTTGATGTCTATCTTGTATCCTGTGAGCTTTGCAGCAAGCTTTGCGTTCTGTCCCTTGTTGCCTATTGCAAGTGAAAGCTGACCGTCAGGAACGATTACTGTACATGCCTTTGCTTCTTCATCGATCATTACCTTTGTTACTTCAGAAGGAGCAAGTGACTTTGCAATGAATTCCTCAGGATTTTCACTGTAAACAACGATGTCGATCTTTTCACCGTTAAGTTCATTAACGATGTTTGTGATTCTTGATCTCTTAGGACCGATACATGCGCCGATAGCATCAACGTCCGGATTCTTTGAACATACTGCGATCTTTGTTCTTGATCCTGCTTCACGGGAAATTGACTTTATTTCAACTGTTCCGTCGTATATTTCAGGTACTTCAAGCTCGAAAAGTCTCTTTACAAGATCCTTGTGAGTTCTTGAGATCTTTACGATAGGCTTCTTTTCCTTGCTTACGATGCCTGTGATGTAGACCTTGACTGTCTGGCCTTCCTTAAGCACTTCGCCAGGGATCTGGTCATTCTTGAAGAGGTAAAGTTCAGTCTTGTCGTAAACAAGAGTAGCTGTTCCGCGGCTTGGTTCGATCTGTGTGATCTTTGCGCTGATACATTCATTTTCCTTGCTCTGGAACTGGTTGAGAAGATTTTCACGGTTTATTTCACGGAGATCAGTCTTGATCTGCTGCTTTGCAGCCTGTGCAGCCGCTCTGCCGAACTGAGCTGTATCGATCTTCACAGCAACGTTTCCGCCGATTTCAGCAGAAGGGTCGATCTTTCTTGCATCGTCAATGAAGATCTCGTTGTCGTCGAGTGGTTCGTCGTCAACTACCTGCTTGATAATGCTTATCTCGAAAACCTTTGTGTCAGGATCGATGTTGATGTTGATGTTTTCGCAGTCAGGATAAGCCTTCTTTACAGCCTTCATAAGCGCTGTCTTTATCTTTTCCGCAAGAACCTCAATGTCAACGCTGTTTTCATCTCCGAGCACCTTAAGTGCGTCAAAAAAACCCTTATTCATTTTTTTAATCTACCTCCGGATAATTTTAATTAAAATCAAATTCCACGTATAGTCTTATGTATGTGATATCGGAAAGAGAAAGCTTTGTTTCCTCTTCTCCTGTTTTTATCGTTACCGATTCCTTATCGTAAGCGGCAAGCGTACCGATAACGTCCTTGCTGCCGTTTACAGCCATAAAGAGATGCGCTCTTACTTCCATACCCATGCAGGCTTCAAAATGTTCTTCTCTTACAAGCTCCCTTTCAAGTCCGGCTGAACCGACTTCAAAAATATAGCCTTCCTTGATCGGGTCAAGTTCGTCGAGTTTATCGTTAAGGGGTCTTGTCATCGCTTCGCAGTCGTCGATGTCGATGCCGTCCTCCTTGTCAATGAACACTCTGAGATACCATTCAGCACCTTCCTTGACATACTGAATATCCCAGATGTCGTAGCCCAGTTCATCTGCGATAGGTTTAGCCATGTCAAAGATCTTCTGCTCGGTGTTACCGTATTTTTTAATCTTCAAACGCATTTACCTCCATACAAACGAAAGGTCGGAAGTAATTCCGACCTTTCCATCTTATCATACTATGCAATATTATACCACACATTTTCAGATAAATCAATAGCTTATTCTTATAGGTATACCAATTTTACAGACTTTTAATGCCCACATAATGAGTAAATTCCACAACCGGACTGCTATATACGCCTAAAAACAGGTTACTGTTCCGACCGCAGGATCGAATGATACAGAATTTTGAATCGTATCGGCTTTTTACTGTAATTCTCCCTCATTCTGTAAAGATTTTCTTTTAAATCAATCTCCATATCCTAAATCCTCATATCTCTAAATTTCAATATAGCACGCCGAAGGCGTACATTTTCAAATGGTGGTGCCTTCGGCACAATTATTAAATTGAAATCCACATAGCAGGGCGAACACCAATACTGCCCCAGTTAACAGCCATTCCAAATCCAAAGACCATTCCATTCGGAAATACCGATGCAGCCATAAGATTTGTTCGGCCAGGAGAACGAAGCCACCAGTGGCAGGCGTTTTTTTCTTTTACCAGAAAGCCGCTTTTAATAACAGGTTCTGTAGGAGTACAGATTCTGTCTTTATCATTTTTGAAGTATTTTTTCACATCTTCCTCACTGATACAGAATATTTTATCCTGAGTAGCATCTCCTCCCGATGTCCCGCATACCGGATTAGGATCATTTTTCAGGATGCTGAGAATAATACGCTGTTGTTCTTCTTTTGTGAAAGCCTCATTTAAAAATTCATCATTTAGCCATTTTCTAAGATCAGATTTATCCCAGGTAATTTCATCAAGTACAGAATAATATTTTTTATCAGCTATAACATGTTCTGCAATAATAAGCATCTTATCATCCTGCTTTTCAAGAACTCGCCATTCTATTGGTTCTTCGTTATAGTTTCCGAACTGGATTACTTCATAATTTACTGTTTCTTCTGTTTCAGATTTCGGATTTACAGGGTCATTATCAGATGGTTCTGTCTTATCATCATCGACGACACTATTTTCAGGCTGTTCCGTTTTATTCTCCTCAGGCTGAACATCAGAACTAATATCTGTATCTTCAGTTATACCAAGCATTTTTTTCTGAATATCACAGAGTGTTTGATATACTTCCGCAGTATACGGTGATTTATATACATTGTTATATTGTTCTGCATCTTTAACATAATCATTTATTTTTTCCTGCGAAATATATCCGTCCAAATCAGCTATAACTGAAATATAATCAGCTTCTTTGGCATTTATAAATTCATGAATTATTTTATCGATATTTTCCTTAATATACTCGCAAAGTGTATCATCATGTTCTTCATTTCTTGAAAGATAGTCAATAAGCGCCCTGTATTTTGTAGTGACATATTCATTATCAAATTCAGTATCATAAGCTTTATTATACAGCATTTCTCTTACAGGAATAACCTGATTAGGATGGTGCATAAATACATTCGCAGAAAGCGTAATACCAGATTTTCCGAATGTAATGGTTTCAAGATTTTTATTAAAATCATAAGTATCAAAAGCATCATCTACTGTTTCTACACTGTCAGGAATATTAATAGAAACAAGTTGCTTAGATCCTGTAAATGCATATTCACTTATATAGGTTACACCTTCAGGTACTTCTGCATTGATCAGTTCAGCATCTGATCTGTAAAGAATATTATTTACGATAATGAATCCGTTCCCTTTGATTATCATTTTTTCGTACCAGGGATTATCGCATATGAGTCCCAAAATGCCTTTAAGAGGTTTTCCGTTCTTCGGGAATTGAATTTCTTCAACTGAAGGACATATATTAAAAGCACCGGCTACAATCTTTAAATCATCATTATCCGGAAGAGATATGGAACGTAAAGCTTTACACTCGCAAAAAGCATCCCAGCCTATATACTTTACACTGTCAGGAATTACTATTCTTTCAAGACCTGAGCGGAAAAATGCTTTTTCATCAATAGAATCAACACCATCTGGAATTACTACCTCACGAAGTTTTTCACAGCAGTAAAACATTTCATTTTCAATTGATTTAAGCTTTTTTGGGAGATGAATTTTACTTAGATTTATACAACACGTAAATGCACCTTGATAAATTTCAGTTACATCATCCGGTATAAATATTTCTTCAAGGTTGTTGCAGCGATAAAAAGTAGCTCCTCCAATCACGGTAACACTTTCAGGTATATTAACTTCTTTAAGGTTATAACAATTATGGAACACTCCTCCCCAAAGCTTTTCAACCCCATCTGGAATAACTACCTTTTTTAAATTAGCGCACTCATCAAAAAGATCATGCCGTAATTCTTTTAATAATGGCGGAAGAACAACTTCTGTCAGACCTGAACATTTTTCGAAAGCACACCCGCCTATTTCAGTAATGCTATCAGGAAGTTTTAATTTAATAAGTCCCGAACAATTGCGAAAAGCTGATTCTCCGATAATTGTTACCGTATCCGGAATAACTACGATCTTGATTTCAGAACAGTCTCTAAAAGCATCTTCTCCGATTTCCGTAATGCCTTCCGGTATTACAACAAAAATTATCCCAGGTTCTGATTCATATTTTACTAATTTTTTATCTTCAATTATAAATCCCATATTATTTCCTCAAACTTTTTAAAATTACTATAATAGCACGCCGAAGGCGTACATTTTCAAATGGTGGCGCCTACGGCACAATTATAAATATAATCAATTCATGTCATTCCATAACAGGCCAGATTTTCGAATCAAATAAGTCATTTGCGTCTTTTCTGCCACTTGCAATTCTCCATAACGCTTTTGCATATTTACGAGATAATGGCATCTTTCCGTTACGACACAATTCAATAATATCAATGATTCGAAAGCAATGAATATCATCTATTCCAGTATTCAATAACTTATCTATAATTGGCTGAAGTGTTTTTTCATCAGTTGCAAATATAGGTATACCTGTTGCTTTGGCATAAGCTAATGAACATGTTTCACCTTTGTTTTTGTTAGGTCTGGACGGATCAATCATAACTTCAGATAACATTTTATAAGCCATACGATAAATTATTTTTTCTTGTTTGCTGAGAGCTTTCTCAGAAACAATTGAAACAACATCCTTGTCAACTAACTCTTTTAGTTGCTTTTGAGCACTTTCAGGAATTAATACTTCGCTGAAAGCATGTTCATGCATATATATTTTTTCAGATATCAGAGGCAATACTTCAAATAAAAACCTGTACTTTTCACTGCAACCAAGCTTAATGCAAAGATCTGCATCAACTATAATCTTTTCGTACATACTTTATTCTCCCATGATATCATCAAGTTCATCATCTGAAGGGAGTAAATGTTCGTCTTCCTTTTTTATACCAACATCATCCGGAACTAGTTTGCTTTTGGCTAAATAATACTCCAGCCTTTCGTACGAAATCAATCCTTTTTCATATGCCTCAATAGAAAGAGCAGTATGATCAGCAATAGCAATACGGTTATCAGCTATCATAGGGCTAATGGAATATCGTTTTCTTTCAATTCCGATTTCTTTTTCTGTGATCTGAAGATATTTATATTCCATTTCAGATGAAATAAGTCCCGTTTCATATAATCGCTTCACCATAGTCTTATATGGAATTTCAAATAATTCAGATAATTTCAGAATGTCTTTCAGCATAACATTCTTCGGATCATTAACATAAGATTTAAATTCTCTTTTAAGTAACGATTCACTAACTAAGAACTCAGCAGCAAATCTATTTGCTTTCAGTTCCGTAAGATCACTTTCAGAATCCGATCCTGTAATTATATCCTCTTTTCTGTCATAACAGATATGATACAGTTCATGCGCTGCTGCAAACACCTGACATTCTACTGATACAGATGAATTTAATACAACAAAAACTTTATCCGAATCATTGGTATTTGTACCTTTTACATCTGTGAATCCCCACGGAGCATCTGCACCCAAGGGATAATAGATTACTTTAGCGCACGTATCTAAAATAAAAAAAATCTGTTTCCCAATTATATCTTTTGTTTTATGAAGTTCTTTCAGCTTTTCAAGCGATTTTTCCTTAATTTCTAATATATCATTTTCCGAAAGAGAGCATATATTTGTTTTAATCATTTAGCAATTCCTCCAGGAAATATATATCATCAATTGCAGAACGGATGAAATCAATATTCTGTTGTTCTGTACTGTCGTTGATTGTACCCATAAAATTTACATTTGACACAGAAACAGAATCATTTTCTGTCGATAAAAGATAATCAGCTGAAACTCCAAGAACGTCAGAAATTTTCGCTAGCTCAGTAACATTAATTGCTTTTATTCCTTTAATGATCTTGTTCATTACTTGCTTTGAAATTCCAAGAGCATCGGCAAGCATCTGCTGAGTCATACCACGGTGTTCAATTTCTTTTTTTATGTTATTTCCAACTTGTTTAAAATCTGTTGTATACATAATAAACCTCCGATAATAACCACATAAGAGCTCTTTCTATAATACTATGTTAGCATAAAGCAAAAGGAAAGTCAATGATTTGTTGACTTTCCTTTAAAACAAAAGTTTAAATTCTTATTTATTTACATAATACATCTGTGAAAATGGTGGTGCCTTCGGCACAATTATAAACAGCAACTACTCAGCTCTTGTTTCAGCCAGATAGATACCCCATTCCTTAAGCTCCTCCGGTAAATCAAAAACATTCTTACCGTTGTAGTTGTCATATCGTCTTGATTGTCCCGGCGTTTCTCACTCCCTTTATTTCTTCTCCAGCTTACTGATCTTCACTGATGAAGCAATTGCATATACAAACAGAATAATAAGCACAAGCGCCTGAAAAACAGTATATATAACATTGTCAAACAAGCATGATAATCCTATAAAAACGAATTCCATGAAAGTGAAAAGAAAAGCAATCCCTGATTGTCTGTAATAAGGTTTCTTATTCATTTTTTCACGTTCTTCTTTCGAAGCATATATATAAGCATTATTCATGAGTTTTCCTTTTCCCATAAAACTCATAATACTCAGAAACAAGTTGATCCCGGCTATTGCAAATATAATTAACGATACGATTAATTTTCCTTTATCCATATATGTGTTCCCCTCATTCTTATTATAGCACGCCAGAGGCGTACATTAATTATACCATATGTCTTTTAAATCATCAAGATGAAAAATCAGAAACAGAACATAAAAATCGCTCTTTATGTCCTGTTTCTTTGAATATTAATAAATTTTAATCAATATCATATCTCTGCATATCAAGTCTCTGCTCAAAATCTTCGATTGGAAGCGGCTTATCAAACAGGTAACCTTGTACCTTATCACAGCCAAAATCGCGGAGAATTTTTACCTGTGCATTTGTTTCAACGCCTTCGATGATACATTCAAGGCCAAGTTCCTTCGCCATAGCTATAACATGCTTGAACATTATGCATCGAGCACTGTCTGTAGCTTCATCATCCAGCGGAACGAAAACTCTGTCAACCTTAAGTACGTTCCACGGAACAACACGAATCAGGTTCAGAGATGAATAGCCCATACCAAAGTCATCGACTGTCGTACAAAGCCCGTGTTCCTGCAGATCTTCAACCACACGTTTCAGATCCCTGAATTCCACGTCTGTAGTAGTTTCAGTAAGTTCTATTTCTATGTACTCGTGCGGTACACTGTGCCTGTCAATGATTTCAATGATCTGATCAACAAGGTCCGGATTCGCCATATGCCGGCGCGAAAAATTCACCGATATTCTACCGGCTCTCTTTCCGGCGTCAAGCCATTTACGCAGATGACTGCATACCTGATCAAGCATATGGAAATCGACCTTGCATATCTCGCTTGTTCTCTCAAGGACCGGGATAAACTCCATCGGCGACAGAATCTGTCCGTCATGGAACCATCGGCAAAGTGCCTCCGCACCGCATATTTCTCCCGTATTAATGTTGACCTTCGGCTGATAGAACACATGGAATTCATTGTTCTTAAGAGCATCAGGCAGCATTTTACCGATCTTTTTTGCCCTTTCTTTCATAGTCAGCATCATATCCGAATAGAATACGATGTGGCCGTTTTCACCTGCCTGGGCGATCTGATATGCCTGAATGATCTTGCCCATAATATCGTTCGGATTTCCTACTGTATATCCGTCAGGAATCTTGAACACACCGGCAGAAGCTGAAATATTAACAGTTTTTCCATTTGGATTTGCCAGTACAACTGCATCATCGAGATATTCAAGCAGTTCAGGAAGATCAGTCTGTCTGCAGACACAGACGAATGTATCGCCGCCTAGCCTTGAAACCATACACCCTTTTCCGATGAGATTTTCAATATATTTATAATGGTTTTTGAGAACCATGTCGCCGCCTGATCTGCCGTATTCCTCATTTACAAGTGCAAAATGGAGCAGGTTATACTGTATGGCAGCCATCCCGTTAAAATCGCCCGGCTTACTGTTCCACGCAAGGAACCTGAAAAAGCTACGTATATTGCGGAAGCCCATATCATCAAAGAAAGCAAGTTCCTCTGCCATGACCTGAAGTCTGTTTCGGCTGATAAAAGCAAGAGCTGTCCTCATTGTAAGATCTACCTTGAACAGTTCCTCCTCTGTCAGCTGTTCTTCATCTTCCGTCATATAAACAGTCATAGTCGTTATGGCCAATAGCTTTGTAACAAATCGAACCGTATGCACAGGCTTGATGTTTTCAGCCCCGATATCATAACTGATCATAGTTTCGCCAACACCGCGCTGTTCATCACCGGGGTTTTTATAGAAATGTGTCACGCCTTTTGCAAGACGAAACATCGAAGAAATTTCATTCAGAAGTTTTTCAATCTGCCTGATTTCAGGTTTTTGATTAACTATCTGTGTTAATGAAGCAAGCTGCTCGTAAAGCTTTAAAAAGCAATAATCCCTGTCTTTATCCATAATATACTCCTTCCCGTATCCATCCCGAAGGCGATAATATTTTCATTAAATTTCAAATAAATTATATTCCCCTTAAACCGAAAGGAAAATCGGCTTTTATTCATTATAGCATTTTTGAACATATTTTTCAAGGAAATTGCTCATAAAACTGTAATTAAGTATATACAAATGTTACTATTCACGGCCTGTTTTTTCCAGCTCAAAAGAAAACAACACCACTGGACCGTTTTTTTGTGCTCGCTTTATTTTACAAACACATTTTTCTATAGCAGTCTTCGACCCGCAGGGGTGAAGACTTCCTTTTTACTGTTCCGACCGCAGGATCGAATGATACATTCTGCTTTCGTATTTTCCGTTTATGAAGAAGTAGTCGCGGAGCGTGCCTTCGTATGTGAATCCGCATTTTTCTATGACTCTCCGTGAAGGCGCATTCACCGGACGGGCGCAGATCTGGCCGATGCATTCGCCGGATTCCTTTTCGATGACAGCCCATCTGTAATAGTTGCCGTCCTTGTATCCGTTTATGTATTTTTCAAGAAGCTCCCTTACAGCTTCCGGTGTCTTGTAAGCCGGTTCACCGTATCTGTTCTGAACGTTTTCATCAGATATCCAGTTTCTCATCATGGACGGGATATCGTCAAATTCAAATCTTCTGAGGATAAGACGTTCAGTTTCTATCGTCATCGTACCGCAGCCTGAAAGAGCATCCTTATCGGCGACACGTTCTGTTCCGTCATATGAACTGATAAGATCAAGCGCATCTTTCATTGTAACGCACTTTGCATATCTGTCCGGCCACATGTATTCGTTATAGAAATGATAGGTCGTCTCCGGATCGATGTAAGGATTTGTCCTTGTGGAATTGCAGTATTCCGGAACGATCATCTCAAATCCGTGTTCAAAGCCGCTCTTTACAGCAGCATCTATGCAGAAATCAGTCTGAAGGCCGACGGTGATGATCCTGCTTACCATGCGTGCTTTCAGATATGCGAGAAGTCCGGTAGATTCGTGGAACGCACTGTTCACCTTCTTGTCAAACACCTTTTCTCCGTCCTTCGGAGCAAAGCCCTCAAAGATCTCAAAGTCTTCATCTCCGGCTGAAAATCCGCTTCCCGGACCGTCATCATGACGCACATAAACGACCTCAACGCCGTTTTCCCTTGCTGCAGCTATAAGTGTGCCTACATTGCTTTTAAACTTTTCAAATTCAAAAAGTCTCTCATCTGTTATTCCCTTCTGGGTGTCGATAACAAGCAGTATCATCTTTCTGCCTCCTTCTTTCTTCTGTATTACCTCAGACTATATAGTACATTCTGCGGCATATTACCTGCCACTGACTATAATTGTATCAGAAAACAGCGGACAAGTCAATGAAATGATGCACCTGCGGTGCAGCTAAAAAACGAGCCAAAAGCCCGTTTTTTCTATAGCAGTCTTCGGCCCGCAAGGGGTGAAGACTACATTTTTCCTGACAGAACCTGAATACAAGTTCTGAAAAATCATTTCATTCTCATTGTTTTCATGTTATAATAAAAACACACCATACAGAATACAAACCATGAGGATGATCTATCATGCCAGAAAATAAACGAACTCTGCTGCCGCTCCTTGTTTCTGAAAAGAAAAACAAAATCAAAGGCAGCATCTATAACCGTATGCAGGTCGATTTTGCCTTCAATTCAAACCATATTGAAGGCAGCAGGCTGACTCATGAACAGACAAGATACATTTATGAAACTCATACCATCGACGGTACAGTTCCTGTAAATGACGTATTTGAAACTTCAAATCATTTCAGATGCTTTGATCATATAATCGATACTGTCTCTGAACCGGTAACGGAAGAATACATAAAAAATCTTCACCGTATGCTGAAAAACGGTATCATGGTCGATGATGCCGACTATGCCGTGATCGGTGAATACAAAAAGTACGCCAATGAAGTCGGAGAGATACAAACAGCTTCACCGGATGACGTATCCGGACTGATTAAAAAACTTATCTCTGACTACAACAGCAAACCGGAACACGATCTTTATGATATTGCAGATTTCCATGCACGGTTTGAAAAGATACATCCTTTCTACGACGGAAACGGTCGTGTCGGCAGACTTATCATGCTCAAACAGTGCCTTGAAAATGATATCGTTCCGTTCTATATTGACGATCATATCAAGTATTTCTACTACTTCGGGTTAAAGGAATGGCAGACTTCCGGCATGAAGGAACGCCTTCTGGATGTTTTCCTTTCAAAGCAGGATGACATGAAAGCGATACTTGATTATTTCGGAATTGAATATGACAGAACTGAAGTCAGTGCAAAGGATCTGATAAAAAAATGATGCGCCTTACGGCGCGGTTAATAAACCGGACTGCTCCCGCAGTCCGGTTTTTCTATAGCAGTCTTCGGCCCGCAGGGGTGAAGACTACATTTATTCGCAGAAACACCGGCTTATTAATCGGTACAACGAAGTTTCAGACACCGAGTCTACTTTTCTTGGCTGGTACAAGTTGTCAAATCAGGTCGGAAAAAATGCGAAAATGCCATCGGTTCAGGTCAGAAAAAATGTGAAAAGTCTATTGATTCAGGTCGGAAAAAATGCGAAAAAACTATTGATTCAGGTCAGAAAAAATGTTATGATATAAAATGCGAGGTGATAATTTTGGAAAGATTTGCAATTAACGATCTTCTGAAATGGAAAGAGAAGAGTAACAGAAAGCCGCTTGTGCTGATGGGAGCACGTCAGGTAGGCAAGACCTGGCTTATGAAAGAGTTCGGACGTAAATATTATAAACACACTGCATATATTTCATTTTACAACAACAGCAGAATGAAACAGGTGTTTGAGACGGATTATGATATCAAAAGAATAATGGCGGCTGTCAGTATCGAAGCGGGATTCACTGTTGACAAGGATAATACTTTGATCATTTTTGATGAGATCCAGAATGCGCCTAAAGCTTTTGAAGCTCTTAAATATTTTTGTGAAGATGCTCCTGAATATCATATCATTGCGGCCGGTTCTCTTCTTGGTGTAGCATTGCATAAAGATGTATCTTATCCTGTCGGAAAGGTAGATATACTATCTCTTCACCCGCTTTCCTTCAGAGAATTTCTATATGCAGTGGGAGAAAAAGAACTTTCTGATGCACTTAAAACGCTGGATTATACTTTGACAGACAGTTTTCGTGACAAATACATTTTTCATCTGAAAAACTATTATTTTGTGGGAGGAATGCCTGAAGCAGTGGAGGCGTTCCGTAAAAACAATGATTATTATGCAGCACGTGAAATACAAAAAATTATCCTGACCCAGTACAGAGGCGATTTTGGGAAACATGCTGATGAAAGACAAATACCGAGAATCAACATGGTATGGGAATCCATTCCTGTTCAGCTTGCAAAAGAAAACAAAAAGTTTTTCTTTGGAAAAATAAAAAAAGGAGCCCGAAGCGCTGATTTTGAGATTGCAGTTCAGTGGCTTACTGATGCCGGTCTGATTTATAAAGTCCACAGAGTAAATGAACCGCATATTCCGCTTGCAGCATACAAGGAACTTACGGTATATAAGATATTTATGCTTGACATAGGTCTCCTTGGAGCTATGAGCGAGCTGGATTTAAGCGCTCTTCTGGACGGAAACAGCTTGTTTGTTGAGTTTAAAGGAGCACTGACAGAACAGTTCGTTCATCAGCAGATCATATGTGAAACAGACTATACGCCTTATTATTACGGTACTGAAAAGTCAACATTTGAACAGGACTTTCTTTTGCAGATTGGTATGAACGCTGTTCCGATTGAGGTTAAAGCAAATGGAAATATACATTCTCAGAGCCTGAAAGCTTTTTATGACAAGTATAAACCCAATAAATCAGTGCGTCTTTCGCTGCTTGGATACAAAGATCAGGATTGGCTGGTTAATATCCCTCTTTATGCGGCATGTAATTTGAATAATATTTTAAAATAGTGCATTTACTAAACAAATAAAACGAGCAGATTCTGCTCGTTTTTTCTATAGCAGTCTTCGGTCCGCAGGGGGGTAAAGACTACCTTCGTCCGTTATAATCACCAATTTTCTATCTCTGTATTTATAAAAGCTTACAATATTTATTTTTCGATGTTAGCTGCGATGATTTTTATACACTATATTGTTAAGAGAATCATTCTAAACCATATCTTTTTTCAGAAAGGGGTTTTACCATGAAAAAAACTATATCATTTATTCTGTGCCTTTCACTGGCGGCAGCGACAGTCATGCCGGCATATGCCCTTGAACAGGATACTGCAGAAACAAATCCTCCGGCAACAGACGCACCGGAAACCGACAGTACGAAAATAACAAAAGGCGATATTACAGCAGACGGCATTGTTGACGTTACCGATCTCACAGAACTTTCCCTTGCACTTATCGGAGACAGAGAACTTTCAGATGAACAGATGAAAGCCGCTGATGTTGATGATACCGGTGAAGTCAATCTTGCTGATCTGGCAAAAATCAGACAGTTCCTGTCAAAGAAGATACCATCACTAGAGACCGATCCGGAACACAGTAAGGATGACAAACCAACCGAGGATCCGCCTGCCGAGTCGGTACCTCCGCGTTATTATTATGATCTGCATTTTAACGACTACGAAAATCTTTCCGACAATCTTCTTGCATCTATGTACGAAAAAGAAGATGAAAACAAAGCTAACGGCGCTCATTCCGAAGAATTTGAAAAGTTCTTAGAATTACTGAAAGGAAACGGCTCTGTATGGGTTCCTGCCATAGACGGCGAAGAACCGGAATGGCGTAATAAATCAGGCTTTTACAATATTTCTATGGTTGAAGATCTTTTCGGAAAGCCTTGTCTGTTCTTCAATTTTGCCGATGAGGATTCCAACTCATACATCAAAGTCACAGACGTTTCCGAAGAATTCAAAAAACTCGGAACGAAAAGTACGGTCAGATTCCTGAAAGCAATGGATAAAACACCGGATGACGACTTCTTTGCATATGATCAGAGTGAAACGAAAATCATAGAACTCACTGACGGCACATCAGTCGAAGCGATATTCGGAAAAATCACAAAAACAGAAACCTCATGGGACGGCAGCATAATATCCGATACAAGAACCCGTGTTCACTTCCTGTACGACGGTTTATTTGTCTCAGTCTGCTGCAGGCCGGAAACGCTCGAAGCAGGATTGCTGGAAAAACTCAGTCTGAAATCAATTTCTCTTAACAATTACAAATTCGACAGCACTCCTATTTTCCTTATCAGAAACAAAGAAAAGGTAAATACACAATTCGGTGAAAGAGAGCTTTATTTCAATCACGTATTCACCGCAGACGGTAACAGCTATAACGGCGACGTACCGCAGTACAAACCTGGTGTGACAATGCCAACATACGAAGAAGAAATCTCAACGTTCATAAATCTTGGAAAAAATGATCGCAAACTTACACTCAAAAATAAAACTCTTCTGAAAAAAGCAACCGAATTTGCAAAAAATGCAGCCTTATACAAAGACTGCGAGCTTATCAAAATTGATCCGAAACCATACGATGAATGCGAAACAAGTCTTGAACTGATTTACAGAGATGAAAACGGTGAGCTTAAGCCCCTGACTGTTTATTACAATAACGGAGGATCAGCTTCATGGATTGATAATGCTGAGATTCAGGAATTTATCATACTTATGATAGAACAAGGATATCTTGAAGGAACGAACTTTCTTAAAGCCGTAACTACGGTACCGGATAAAACGCCAGTCGAAACTAACCACCCTGATCCGCCACTTGTTTTCGCAGTAAAAAGCATTTCTGAATATAACGGCTTAAAACAGGCAATGGAACAAAGCGATGAAGAACTAAAACAATACATCGCTTCCATGGAAGGTCACTTCTCACTGAACGACAGAGAATCAGCAGAAAAACTCACAGAACAGATCGATAAACTTTCCTTCCCGAAGATCATTTCAGGCAAAGTATCGGACATTGATCTTACCACAGGAAAATCATTATCCGGAGAAACATACGAATACTGGCATGTCTCTGTTAATTCCGAGAACGGCGAGTGGGTAAGATACGATTACTTCCCTGATACCGCTCCTGATTCCTTCGATTATGATAAGATCGGTGAAGCTAAAAATGCCACTGTAGCGATATGGGGTACTCCGTTACAGAACAACGACGGAAGTATAAAGATCTATGCCGACTACATGATCCCTCATCCATCCGGAACAGGTTATCTGGTTACTATGTACACAGCAATTAACGAAGAAACATTCACGATCAGCTATTATACTCAGGATCCGGAAACAGATTATCTGACAATTCTGAAATCCGCTTCTCTCGTTAATATCGATGGGCTTGATGAATAAAAAAAGGATGCGCCTTTCGGCGCAGTTAATAAACCGGACTGCTCCCGCAGTCCGGTTTTTCTATAGCAGTCTTCGGCCCGCAGGGGGTGTACATATTCAACACTAGCTGAATGCAAAAATATACACAACTCACAAACTTTTAGATTTTTCAAAAAAATTAAAAATCAGGTGCGATAAATCAGACTTTCGTGTGTATAATAAGTAGAAAACAAAATTAGTTTCAATGAACAGTCGGTCAGAAACCGGAATCTTTTAAACTATGAATGGTTCTTCGAATAAATTATAATACAGAAACAGGTGGTTAAAATGTGGATAGTAAGTAATTGATTATTAGCATAAAAATTCAATAAATATATTGAAAAGCTATGTTGATAATGTTATAATTAAAAAAATAAAAAACAGAACGTACCTAATGATATTTTATATCTCACAAAATGAAGGTACAATTAAGCAAGAAATTAGACCCGTAAGTTTTGATGATTAAAAAACTGGGGTCCAGTTCAAATAACTAACCCATGGAATTATTGACTTCAAAAACGGCTTTGCTTCAATTAGCTATAACAGTTTGAGTAAAACTCCATCAAAATTTCTATCGCCTGTTAATGGTGACAGTTATTATCGAGTAGTATTAGATCATTACGCTAAAAACTGCCTGAGAGCAACACAGAGCGTGACAAATACGACAATTGTAATTTGGGTTAGCTGATTGAACAGGAAAAGGGGATGATAGCAGTGAAGTAAGATAATATTTTATTTGTACTCAACTTTATGAAAAAACAGAGATTAGGAAAATTAACAGGGGGAATATATTATGAACATTTTCAAAAAAATAATGGCAAGTGTTGTAGCGTTAACATTTGGTATGTGTGCTGTTTCATCTACTGTTTCAGCAAGTATGAATTCTACATATCGTAAAGGTGATGTTGATGGTGACGGCTATGTGGATAATTCTGATTCTGCATATCTCAACAATTTTCTAAGTGGACATATAGCTTCGCCTAACGACCAAGTGTCACAAAGGCTTGATGTGGATTTAAGTGGTATTATCGATCAACACGATAAAGCAATGCTGTCAAATATGATAAGCAATGGTTCAAATCCTGTTTATCTGGCTTATGAGGACTCAAGCTATGGATCCGGAGTTCCAGCGCAATCTTCATCAGCAATATACTATCGTAAGTATAACGCAACAAATGGCGTGTTAGTTGCAACTAACGGAACATATTCTCTGTCTCCTCTGAATAATATTTCTACAAGTTCAATTGATGAACCTGAAATAATGAGAAGCGGCACGGACTATAGTAATAAAGGAATTGTTGGATTGAACTTTATGAAAAACGGAGTTGGTTTTGCAGGAACAGGTATCATAATTGGTTCAAACAAAATCCTTACCGCAGCCCACTGTATGTTTGATACTAAATTTAATTTTCCGGCATATAATGTTACTGTTGATGTTTATGATGGAGTAGGAAATACACCGAATACATATTCTGCTGTTAATTATCATATTCCTCAGGCATATTATGATGCAAGCGATTATACCCCTGTTAATGACTATGCTATAATTACAGTTTCAACACCTTTTCAGGACAATTACATTATGAATTTGGGAGTTGCAAGAGATATACTTAAGGCTAATCAGCCTTCATCTGTATATGTAAATACATTGGATGGAACTCTAAGTAAACTTTGCGTATTTGTAACAGGAAGATGGGCGCAAATGTGGACCGAAGAAGGATTTTTAAAAAGCGGTTATGGTAATGATATAATGAACCATGATGTTATAAATTTTAGTACGTGGACTTATGGAGGACAAAGCGGTGGTCCTGCATATGTTGAAACTGAAGAAGAAGAAAAAACCGTTATTGCGATCCAAAGCGGAAAAACACAAACATATAGTGTTGGCCAAAGAATAAATACGGATGTATTACATTTTGCGTTTAATAATCCATACTTGTAATAATAGGGAGTGATCAACATGACTAAAAAATTTATTTCTATTCTCTTAACAGTTTCGTTGGTATGTGGCTCAGCATTTTCTGCTGCTGATATATATGCTTCCGAAAGCACTTTAACAGCAGGGATAGAGTCGTGGAAGGAATACAGTGGCACACGAAAAAGGATATCCGGGACAGTAGAGGATGTTATAGGATCTCAAAAATCCGGAACGGTAGTTATTGATTGTCAGGGTGCTTACGGAGATGGCTTCCTCGCATTTACACCGGACGAACGTCACAGTTACTATACTAAAGGCTCAAAATACTCCATAGTAACAATGGCTGAAGGAACGGAACCACCTGTTAAAGAGATCAATGAGAAAATAGGTGCATCAGATAACTACGAAGTTAAGTTCTACAAAATAGATGACAGCGATGAATACGGATTTTTCGTACTTGATAAAGAATATAAAGATACTGTTTATGATCTTTTAAAACATGACAGTAATGTGGTGAAAATAGAGGAATGTCAGAATATTCTTGAATGTGAATCTGCGCTTACAAATTTCTGTATAAAAACTGATCTTTCTATCGATGAGGTTTATGAGGAATATCCGGGTCTTTTACTCGAAAACGGACGTGCGCTTCGTGAATCAGATAAAGACTGGTGTGATGCTCCGGAAGACTGGAGTTATGTATTTTCATGCAAGGTAAGAAAAGATACCGAGACATATCCTTCGTTCTACAGTTCAATAAAGAAACTTCATGATAATAATGTTCCGTTCAGATATGACGTTCTTATCGCTACAGAATATGGTCGTCAGCAGTCTGCAACAAGTTCAGAACTGATTTATAACGCAGCCAATACTGTTATAGTTGGTGATGTCGATTGTAATACATTGATTGACATAACTGATCTTACCGATCTTTCTCTTGCCCTTATTGGCGATAAGGAGCTTACAGCAGCTGGACAGAAAGCTGCCGACATTGACGGTGACGGAAATGTTACACTTGCCGACCTTGCAAGACTTCAGCAGTATCTTTCAAAGAAAATAGAGTCACTCTGAAAATCAGTATAAAATGATGCGCCTTACGGCGCAGGTTAATAAACCGGACTGCGGCTGCAGTCCGGTTTTTCTATAGCAGTCTTCGGCCCGCAGGGGTGAAGACTACCTTTTCACTTGAAAAAACTATTAAAACGTGATATAATTTATACATATCAGGAATGCTAATGTATGTTTTGTATGAGAAAAGAGAATGCATATGTATAAAAAAAGAGCGATTGAAACCAAGATAAAGTATCTGTCAGAACATTTTTCAGTTGTACTTGTCTGTGGTGCAAGGCAGACCGGTAAAACTACTATGCTGAAACATTTTGCTGAAGAAACCGGCGGTATCGGTTATGTCACCCTTGATTATCCGAGAGTACGGCAGCTCGCAAGAGAAGATCCGGAACTGTTTCTGCAGCAGTATCCTGCTCCGGTGATAATAGATGAGATCCAGTACGCTCCGGAACTTCTTCCGTACATAAAAATAAGAGCTGATGAAAAACGGGAAAAAGGAATGTACTATCTTACCGGTTCGCAGATGTTTCATATGATGAACAAAGTCAGTGAATCACTTTCCGGCAGAGCAGGTATTCTGGCCATGTACTCCATGTCTCGGGCTGAAACTGAAGAATATGAAAGCAGGCCGTTTCTTCCGGCCGATGTAAAGAATATAAACTCAGATGATGATATCATATCAGTTTTTGAAAAGATAATGCGCGGAAGCATGCCGGCAATGGTAACTGATAAAGAGCTCCTTCCGGAAGACTTTTACGGATCGTATATTCAGACCTATCTTGAACGCGATGTACGTGAGATCGTAAATGTGAAGAATGAGGGAAAATTCCTGAAATTCATCTCATGCGCAGCCGCAAGAACAGGGCAGGAAGTAAATGCCGATGATATTGCAAAAGATGTCGGCATTGACCGCAGAACTGCTGAAGGATGGCTTTCCGTCCTTGTTTCATCCGGTCTTGTATATCTTTTAAATCCGTATTCCGGAAACACCATAAAGCGTATTGTTAAACGTCCGAAGCTTTATTTTATGGACACCGGACTTGCATGCTACCTCAGTCTGTGGAACAATTCCCGTGCCCTTGAAATGTCGTCAATGGGCGGTGCGATGTTCGAGACCTATGTAGTTTCCGAGATAATTAAAAGTTATGTAAATGCCGGAATTGATGTACGAAGCAGGCTGTTCTACTACCGTGACAACAACGGAAAAGAAATCGATCTGCTTATAGCCGAAAACGGAAAGCTTTATCCGGTCGAGATCAAAAAAAGTGCCGACCCGGGTAAGGCGGCACTAAAGAATTTTTCAGTTCTGTCCGCTCTGCCGGAAGAAACAGGCGAGGGAGCAGTTATATGTATGTCCCCGATGGTGATCCCGCTTGATGAAATGAATAAGATCGTTCCGTTAAGGGCGATATAAAAGGCTGCGCCTTACGGCGCAGGTTAATAAACCGGACTGCGGCTGCAGTCCGGTTTTTCTATAGCAGTCTTCGGCCCGCAGGGGTGAAGACTTCCTTTTCGATCGTCAGATCAGTCGTATGATGAAGGCGGATTAAGTTCGTATATATCCGTTGTTTCAAAATGCTTCGGTATCTCGTAATCCAGTCGGTTATGCACTCCTGAAATTATGTACTTCAAAGCTGCAGGTTCATACCATTCCGGCACAGACAGAACAACGCAGCTTATCCAGGTCATGAGTCCGTCATCTGCCACTCTATAGCTTTTTTCTTCCAGTACATCAGTTATCACGATATCCACATGCGTCTGATCATGGTAATACATCAGCTGCAGCGGATTCAGCGGCTGTTTTGCATTTTCAAGTGATTTCAGAAGTTCGGCTGCACATTTTACCACAAGTGCCTGCATATCTTTGATTACATTGTATTCCAGGCTCCAGAATGATCTGTCTTTCATATATTCGAGCCAGATCGGATATTTTGAACCGTCACTGCATTTTACAAATACTGATTCAAGATTGTCAGGCATCTCTGTTCCGAAATATTTCATTGGATGACGGTAGTTTATCTCTATAACATCACGAAGATCATCTTTAAAATCATACAGTGATATTTCATTCATACTGTTGGTGACTATCCCTGGACTCTCCAGTTTTACAGTCATTACTTCTCCGTCATAATTCTCCGGTACGGAAACTTCGCCAAGTGCGTATGTACCTCTTTCGTGTCTTATCGGTATCCTGTATTCCTCGATTATTTCATCACTCATATCTCAAATGCCTCCCTAAATGTCCAGCCTTCTATGTGATTGTCTTCGACGAACTTTTTGAAGGTTTCGTCGGCGAAAGTAAGAGATTTAGGGTATTTAAATTTGAATACAGAATACAATACCGCATCTTCAGATACTACATATGAATCTCTGGAATCAAAATTAAGAACAGATTTTTCTTCATCAAAGCCTTCTGTAAATTTTCTGAAAAACAAAAGATAAAAGTTATTATCCAATTCTGAATCCATTACCTCTATTTCTTTAAAGTCAAAATACTCAGCGTAATATTTTTCAAGAAGTTTCTTTACTTTTTCATCGACAGCAAAACTATCACCGCATCCCCAGAAATGCATGATATTTTTAAGAGGAAGATACTTATTCCGCACTTCGCTGTTTACACTAACATTTATAACTACTGAATCATCAAGCAATTCTCCATTATAATATTGCTTTTTGAATTTTAAAGAATTTGCATTTTCCAGGTAACATGATTTGTAATTCAGATTACTTCCTAAAAGATAATATTTCATTTTGGCTCCTTCTCAGTAACAGATAACTTACCGCTAAATAAATCAATTTTAATTTTCGTTAGCTCATCACATAATTCTTTTTGAACACGTTCATCGCCTAAATGTTCGTATTTTTCGACTACATTGCTTAATCTTGAATTGACGATTTTACAATAATAATCCGTATGTCCGCCAGAATGATATGATTCATTTACCACATACGGTTCATCTGAAACAGGCAGTAATACTCCATTTGCAGCTGAATTAAGTTCAATATCATATGTCTCTAATATTTCTCTTGCTTCTTCAGCTGCTTTCATATTTTTCGGAACTATATGATGAGCGCTATTGCAATAATCATGATTTGTAACTCCGCATTTCTTTAATTCTTCTCTTAAAATATCTGAGTCACTATATGATTTTCCATATTTCCTTGATACATTTATGCTACGCTTAACCTCTTCAGAGTTGTATTCGGCAATATGTTTATTATAATTAGTAACTGAATTATAAGCTTTTTCAATATCATTAAGCTTACTGTACGCAATTTTATACTTATCTGTTTCATCAAAAACAGTTTCGATGATCTTCGTGATCTCAGCTGGTACAGAATCACTGTTTACCAGATTTACGATTTCAGCATAGGTTCCTTTTGAAATATCGTTAATCTTACTTAACGTTTCAACGTCAGTAATCTGCTTCAGTTTTTCCAGATCAACTTTTTCACCGTTAAGATACACGTCAACCTTTACTGAACTCTGATCAGCATATACATTAAAATCAAATCCGCCGACTTTAAATGATCTTCCACCGGTCAATGCAGCTTCATTTTTCCTGTAAAGCGATGAATCTGCTATTTCAGCAAGTCTGCCCTCCAGTGTATTACGTGCTGTTTCAACTATTTTATCAGCACCAGCTTTTACGCAGGCATTTCTTATGCTTTCAGCTATTGACGCCGCAAGTCCTGAAATTCCTGCAGCAGCTGCTCCTATTACCGAACCTGTTCCTTCCAGTATCGTTGCTCCGCCGCTTACCAGCTTTGTGAATTCCGGAAGATCATGTATACGATATTCCTTTTTATCCGGTTCTTCCGGATCTGCACCCTTAAGTTCCGGATTTTCATTTGCATCAAGGAAAAAATCCCACCGGTACTGACAACCATAAGGCAAAGGTCCGACAAAATCAGAACCGTATACACGAATGGTTCTTACTGTAGCTCCACCGACTTTTATTGTGATCTTTCCGGGTTCATTATCCGGAATTTCTGTTACAAGTCTTATTTTTTCAAAAAGATCATAACGTGCTGCAAAATCAAGTGTAAAGACAATATCATGATAATTGGCAATACCTTCACTCTGGCCGATATAGAGAGCTTCAACAAGTTCCTTTTTCATGTCCTTGTTGTATGCTTTAACTACCTCTTCGCCGTAGTTTTCGGTAAGCCATGCATCATCTACTGAAAGCGGATTATTATAGATCTGCGCTTTTACTATTTCCGGGAAAACTTCGTTTTCCTCTTTTTCGATGTATTCCCATTCTTCAAACGGTATTGACAGCTCTTCCGCTTCAACAGATGCAGTACCGAGAATATCTGAAAGCGGTGCTGCAGGATCTATATTCAGATATTCTTCAGATTCTATTATAACATTTTTCGCTATAATATATCCACTGACATGAACATTATTTCCTGTTAGTTTTACTGTTCCGTTCGGTGCATATATAAGACCAACAAGATTGATCAGTCCGCTGTCGATCGTTATATCGCCATATTTGGAATACAGTACAGCATCGCCGAAATTGATGCTGCCGTTATTTATATTGATATCATTGTAAGACATCATATAAGCACTGGAAACTGTGATTTCTTTACTTATATCAATATCAGAATGAACCACTAACGGCTTTTCAACAATGAAATTTATTTCGTCACTGAATACATCATATATATCTGAATCGCTGAATTTAGCATTATAAAGAGCGTAATCCATATAAAACGGATCCAGACCTACATTCGACTTTATATGAGGATAATCTTCCCTGTACTCTCCGTTGATGCTTACATTACCGTTTGAAACAACATCCTGATTAATATTGATGTTTGGTGCCGTAAGCGATATACTGTCGCCGTTATCACTTGAAAAAACAGGATATTCGAGTTCTGTGTTCACACTTACAGCCGGATCATCTGTTTTTTCTTTATCCTTGTACTTCCATATATCACGCATCAGAACATAATCCTGAAGCACCTGCATGTCCGCCTGACTGAATTCACCGTCATTATTGACATCACCATCCGGTGACGGTGTTTCTCCGTTCAGCAAAGCAACTTTCGCTCTGCGAACATCGAATACGTTTATTTCGTTATCTCCGCTCAGATCACCGTGTTCGATCAGTTCCTCATACGTCAGCTTCTCCTTAGCCGCTTCACTGGCATATGTATAAATCATTTGTGCCGTGACTGCCTGATTTGTAAAAAGATATACCGCAAACATCAGAAATGCAGTAATCGTTTTCAATTCTGAATTCGACTTCATATTTTGCTCCTTAATTATTATTTTAACTTTACACAAGCAAATATTACTATAACATATGATTTGCTATATGTCAATATTTTCGAAGAAAAAATGATGTGCCTTACGGCGCGGTTATAAAACGAGCTGCCTTTTCGGGCAGCTCGTTTTTTCAATAGCAGTCTTCGACCCGAAGGGGGGTGAAGACTTCCTTTACCAACGACAAGCACACATACCACATTCAAAAAATATATTTCATTTGCACCGTTTTCATGATATAATATTAGCAGAAGCACATTTACCAGTTATTCAACGAGGTGATTATCATGACATATATTCAGGAACAGGCCATCGAACTAATTCAGCAATTACCAGATGAAAAAATACAAACTTTCATTGCACTCGCTTCTGATGAAATAAAATTAATGGATCTCAGGCGACACGAACTTATTTCAAAAAAGAAACAGGCATTTGAAAAGCTTGAAGCCCTGCACCTTGATTTACCTGATAATTTTGATGCAGATGCTGAACTTGCAGCTGCTATGGAGGATAAGTATGGTACTCTTGATTGATATAAACATCATACTTGACTATCTTTTAAAACGTGAAGAATTCTATTACAATGCAAAAAGAGTAATAGAAAAATGCAGTGAAGAAAATATAAATGGATGTATCGCTCTTCATACTATTACAACTTTGTGGTATTTACTTCGTAAGGTTCCAGATAATCAACGCAGATCCGCCCTTAAATCTATATGTGAATTATTACAGATAGTCGGAACCACTCACGATGAAGTTGTAAATGCTCTTGATTCGCCGGAATTTAAGGATTTCGAAGACTGCATTCAAGCTAAATGTGCCAAAAGTGCTAAAGCTGATTTTATTATTACAAGAAACAATCAAGATTTTTCTGAATCTGAAATTCCTGTGCTGACACCTCAGGAATGGTTAGCGTTACAGGAACGATAAACACAATCAGTGCCGTTTTACCGTTCGATTCATTTTTCCACTCAACCAGCTTGTCATATATTTTTCTTTTGAAAATCACGAGATCACGTCCTTTCCGCAAATTCGTCAATTTTAAAATGCTGTTTTACCGCATTTTCGTTGATTTCAGCGTACCTAAAAGAAACAATCAATCACAAAACATCACGATACAAAACGAGCTGCAAAAAAAGCAGCTCGTTTTTTCTATAGCAGTCTTCGCCCCGAAGGGGTGATGACTACATTTATTATTTCATTTTAACAGTAACAGAAAATCTGCCTTCATTTAAACCAATACCCATTTTATATCTGTGAGTTTCAATAATATTCGAAACTATGGCAAGCCCTACACCACTGCCGTTTCGTCCTGAACGTTCACTGGTTCCGCGTACAAACGGTTCACGGAGCCTGTCAATATCCGTTGTTATCTTTCCTGTAAAATCATTGGTAACGGTAAAACATTTAGGTTCAAACTTAATATCGATGCTTCCGTTTTCATCCGTATATTTCACCGCATTGGAAATAAGGTTTTCCAAAAGCTGATTTATCATTTTTCTGTCAGCTTTAACGCTGGAATTTCCGGTTATGTTTACAGTAACGCGGCGTTCTGATGCCGGTACTTCGTATTTTTTTATTATCTCCTCTGCCATCGGACGAAGTTCGAATTTCTCAAACTCCGGAGCTTTGCTGTTGTTTTCCGATCTTGAAAGCTCAAGTGCGTCGTTTATGATCTTTTCAGTATATTTCGCATTTTCGATGATGGCATCTTCGTAGAATTCACGTTTTTCCGGATCAACATTCTCCTTCAGATTTTCCGCACAGCCTGAAATAATAGTAAGCGGTGTCTTAAGGTCATGTGAAAGGCTATTGATCACAGCCCTTCTGTATTCATCTTTAAAATCGATTTTCTTCTTCTGGAAGGTGAGAATGAGAGAAACAGAAAAGGCTGAAAAAAAAAGAACAATATCCACCGGGAAAATATACTTGAAAAAGTACATGTAGTAATTAACTCTCATCACCGTAAAAACCGTTACATTCCGTCCGTCAACATTCTTTCCGGTACTAATGTTGTAATACTTCATTCCGAAAATACTGCTGTCTTCAAGATTTCCTCGCTTTGCCGGAAAATTCAGGGTTTCGGTTACTTTTTCAATATCCTCTTTATATTTTCCAGAGTCCTCCAGATATGAAGCCAGAACCTTGTTATCCGGAAGGGTAAATTCATCGCAGGCAATTATCTCGTTTGTTTTACCGTCAAGTACAAGTGCGGTTTTTTCAATTCCCGAATGTCCGTAATCATATCCCGGATAATAAAGCATAAATGCCTGATTATAATCCGGATCATATTCCAGCTGTTCAACAAGATTAACATGAGCTATGGAATCGTTTGATCTGAAATACGGTATTTTAAAATTCAGAAACATGGCGTAGATAACGCAGTGCGCAATAAAAGCAACAAGGAACGGAATGATAAGCCTTTTAAAAAGTATCTTTCCGAAACGTTCTTTTTGATATCGTCCTTTCATCTGTATTCTCCTTAATCCGTGATCTTATAACCTTTACCGATTATTGTTTTTATCTGTTTACCAGATGTGCCCAGAGCTTTTCTTAATTTTCTTATATGATTGTCAACAATACGTTCGTTACCGAAGAAATCTCTTCCCCATACAACGTCAAGCATCATATCACGGTTGATAAGCTGACCTTTGTTCTTTATCAGATACCGAAGGATCTCGAATTCCTTTAACGCCAGTGTGACCTCTTTTCCGTCTGCGTAAGCCTGATGCGAAAGCATGTCGATGATTATGCTGCCGCACACAAGTTCGTTTTTAACAACATTACCTGCCGCTCTTTTCATAAGCGCATTGCTTTTGGCAAAGAGTTCTGCCAGAGAAAATGGTTTTGTAACGTAATCGTCACATCCGATGTCATAACCGAAAAGCTTGTCTTCCTCTCTGGTCCTCGCAGTAATGAATATTACCGGAACACTGCTTTTCTCTCTGAGTGATCTGCAGACTGAAAAACCGTCAATATCAGGGAGCATAACATCGAGAAGAATAAGGTCGTATGTGTTTCCGTTTATCATCTCCATTGCAGATATTCCGTCTTCAGCTCTGAATATCTGCATCTCACCGCCGCTTTTCGAAACGAAGTAATCTTCAGTAAGCTGACCGATAACCGGATCGTCTTCAACAATAAGGACTCTGTGAGTCATTCTTTCACCTCTTTCTGATGCTATGTTATCACTCTGATGTATCCTTTGTATCTCCTGTAAGTTACAAAGTGATAAATGCTGTATTTCACGAATAAGACTTTCAAATTATACCATAACATCTTGTCTTTTTCAAGAAATCCTATATGCTTTAATAGATTCCTGGACAGAGGGACAGCGTATTATAAAAGATATTCTTTAAACACGAAGATATGATCTTCAATATAATACGGACAAACATAAATAAAAGAATGATAAAAGGTTGATATGACAGCAAGAAGAGCATTCTCTTCTGCTCCCGGTATTATTTCTTCGTAACCAGATCTTTTACGTGGAAGAAAAAATGCAGCCCGTACCATACATAAAACCGAATACACGAAACAGCAGTATGCAGGACTGGAATGAGATAAATAATTTTTTCCGAGCTCAAAATAAGATGTAAAAATCATACGTACAGTATCGTTAGAATACAACTGAAACCCCAATATTCTGTCCGTAACAATCGATGCCAGGCACAAGAAAAATTTCCCAAAAGCTGATGATATCGTCCATGCCATTCCTAAAGCCAGTATTGCCGAAGACAAATTTATGTATTTTTCCACTTTGGTTTTCATAACATCCGTTACCTCCAATAATTTTTACGGTTATTTACCGTTTTCTATATGGTATCACCCGAATGTATCCTCAGTGTCTCCTTTTTGTTACATATTACGAACACTGTGCAGTTCAGTGAGGTTATCGGCATATGTGCCGGCGAAAAAGCAAAAAAGGCAAACGACATTGCATCGTTTGCCTTGCAATTATATAATATTCCGCTTCACATCTTCATAAAATGTTGCATTCTGCGACGCGGTTATAAAACGAGCTGCCTTTTCGGGCAGCTCGTTTTTTCTATAGCAGTCTTCGGCCCGAAGGGGTGAAGACTACATTTGATCATCTCCTTTATTGAGTTCATTTTATGTTGTTGATGTTATTCTGAAACTGTGCTATAATTGTACTTGCGTTGGACTCCTTCCGCGCGGGAGGAGGTGAATAACGTGAGTTTACTTTCTTTTGTGTTATCTGTCACAAGCAGCATAGTCGCAAATATTCTTTGGGACACCTGCAAGTCTTTTTTTCAGAAAAGGCATGATAAACACGAATAACTGAGTCTGACGCTCAAAAAAGAGAGACACCCCTAAAGCTGGCACTTTAGTAGGGTGTCTCTCTTTGCGTTTATAACGCGAGTTTACTTTCAATAAATAAATTATATCATTACCAATAATGCTTGTCAATACGATGTTTGTATTTTTTTAGGGTGCGCCTTACGGCGCAGTTAATAAACCGGACTGCTGCTGCAGTCCGGTTTTTCTATAGCAGTCTTCGGCCCGAAGGGGTGAAGACTACCATATATACTTCTGAAATTTTGACTATCTTCAAACATTATCACTGTCCATTATATCCACTCTATCAAGTATTTCCTCACTAAATATCATTATAGCCTGTGCTATTTCGCTTCTGTGAATGTCATCAATGATACCTTTATAGATCTTATCTCCAAGTTGTTCCAACGATACATCATTTAATTTATTAAGTGACAGGATAGCAATATCGTGTTTTTCACGTCTCTGTAAATCCAGCTGTTCAGCCATATAGATTCCGTACTTTGTGTGAAAATCAAGACATTTCATTTTCTCCTCTATTACAGAAATATGATCTGAATAATCAAGAAGATTGCCGATAAGTCCCCTAACCTCACTTATATTCGAATTAATCAGATCTATCACAAGTTCTGTGTTAATTCTATTCATATACAGCCTCTGTAAGATTATTTACTCCGTATTTATCATTGGCAAGATTTTCTTTATAAATTTCCTTTGCTATTTCAAATATCTCATTTAATTGCAGCGTTAAATGAAATCTGGATCTGAATTCTGAAAGTAATTCTTCACTGCTTTTTAGTTCATAAAGATTATTGAGCTTATTTCTGATCAACTGTGTACACAAATTACAGCATGCTATTCTAAAGTCAGGTGATTTTGTTAATTCTTCGCTCATAATAGCACCCCTTTCAGGAAGTTTCTTTATAATATTATATCATAAATCCGCATATGATTCAACGCCAACATACTTATACGTCTTTGCAAACCGAACAAGGCAAACGACATGACATCGTTTGCCCTGTAATTATACACCATTCCGCTTCGCAGCTTCGAAAAGGTTGTGCCTACGGCACCATTATAAAACGAGCTGCCGAAATCCGGCAGCTCGTTTTTTCAATAGCAGTCTTCGGCCCGCAGGGGTGAAGACTGCCTTTGTTTTACACCAGTATTACCACCAGTCCCTTATCCGGATTCAGCAGAACAGCCTTTGAATACTTTTCCTTGTCTCCTTCTTTTTTTACATACAGTTCATTATGCTCAAAATCATTCTGAATGCTCTCGTCCAGATACGCCCGTGAACAGAACCAGTAATAGAAATCTTCTTCCTTTACATCAGGATAATCAGACAGACTGTAATCTTTATACGGATCTGTATCGATATCTCGCAGTTCACAGCCAAGATCCGTGTAGTATTTCCTGAGATTATTTATAGTATCCGTATCTGTTGTAAATTTAAGATATGATTTTGAAACATGATCCGGTATAGGTAAACATCCAACGGTAACAAAAGTATAATCATCACAGATCTCCGGAAGTTTTTCCGGCAAGAAACTGATGTAGCTTTCATCGTTATCCATTACTCCGTATATGTAATTAGCCTTCTTTACCGTATAAAGCATCTTTGAATTTTCAAATCCCATCAGCAGAATGAACGATATAAATCCGGCAGCCACGGCAAGAACTGTAACCACTCTGAATATATTAAGTGCCGTTCTATGATTACGAAGTGCCGAATTCACCACACCAGAAGCAACCATGAAAGTAAATGCGATACCGAATGATATAAAAGAAGTACCTGATACAATAATAAAAGCCATGGACCAGAAAGGAAACAGGACAATTGCAATGATCCAGTTGATTATCCTCCACGAAAACTTCTTTTCTTCTGTAAACTCTGTCTCTGCGTATTCATCATTATAATACGGATCATTCATCATCTCGTCCATTCTTTGTTCCTCACTATATATCCCACTCGTTTTGTTGTCTCTCTTTTATTCTTTATTGTACTCCAGAATATCCCCCGGCTGGCAGTCGAGTTCCTCGCATATCTTTTCGAGCGTTGAAAATCTTATGGCTTTGGCTTTGCCGGTTTTGAGAATTGAAAGATTGGCCGGAGTTATTTCTATTTTCTCCGCAAGATCACCTGATGAGATCTTTCTTTTGGCCATCATTACATCGAGATTTACAATTATAGGCATAACAGATCCCTCCAGTCAGACTGTAAAATCATTTTCTTCTTTGATGTTTACGGCTTCTTCCATCACATTTTTGAGAACCCTGAGTATGAGACCCATGAAGCCGGCAACGAAAGCAATGAGGAAAATTATCTCTAACATTGTAATGACGCCCCATACGCAAAGGATAGCAGCTATAATGAAACAGCACCATGCTATCATGCGAAGTGTCTTCACATTTTCAGGAATGAAAACCTTTTTCTTCGAAATGTTGGTAAGCAGTAAAAAGAGAAAAACGAGAAGAATGCAGGCAGTAATGATCACACCGTAGGCAAAGATACATGAAGCGACATGTCCGAGAGGACGGTAGTAATATTCCTCCACCCAGCCGATGATGCCCGGCAGCCAGATACCGACTGCCGCTGCCATTATGAAGCCTAAAATAATGAGCCCTTTTGATAACAACACTGACAATTCCTTATTCCACATAAGTAATTGCCCCCTTTCTCAATAATTGATATAGTTTTAAGGAAACACTGATTAAATCTGGAATCCGGTTTCGCCGGATTTCTGGAGGTGGGATTTGCGGGGCTTCGCCCCGAACCCCCACGCTGATTTATGAATAAATCAGCGTTGCCTTAAAAAATGATTTTATAAAGCACCGGATCCTCCGGTACTTTTTCCATGTGCTTATTATAGCACAACCATTTTCGTTTGTCAACACTTTTTTATCGTTTTTCGATATATTTTTATTATCGAATAATAAACAAAACAGGCGGGCAAAACTTTTTCAGTTCTGTCCGCCTGTTGTTTTCAGAGTTATCCTATTTATACTCCGGTCTTACATAACCGAGAAGAACGTAATCTCCGGCTGCCACCATCTGATCCCAGGTGTAGTTGCTCCACCAGTTAGTGACATCGTAATTTGTCCATGTTCCGTTTATATATATCTGGTTCCAGTAATGATCGCCCGATCCGTGTGTGGCATGAACTACACGGCACTGATAACCGGCCTGTTCAAGAAGGATATCCATCTGCGCTGCCATATAGTAACATACGGAATAGTAGTTGTGCATCGCATAGTCGGCAAAGTAGGTCCAGCCTTTCTCCTCGAGTTCCTCAAGAGTCTTCGTCTTTTCCATGTACTTGTAAGCCGAATCTGATATGCAGAATTTATATATGTCATCCACCGATGTTCCCTTTTCCTTCAGCACTGACTGGCAGCTGTCAAGGAGTTTAAGAAGCACGTCATTCGTAACAGGATAGGTCTTTCCTGACGGTTCAAGATGATACCATGCATCATTTTTTCTGTAGTTCGATCCGATGCGGCGTAGATTTCCGCCGAAGCCCATCGATTCAAAACGGCCGAAGAAATCTTCTGATGCCGCCAGCTTTCTGACTGCATCTGCCCTGCTTCCGCCTTCTGAAAGAAGAGTTTTGTAAATGTTCTTTTCGTCGTCGGACGGAGCACGGTCAAGAAGTCCGGTAAAAAGAGCGTTCACAAACTCATCTTCGCTCATTTCCGCCGAAGCGACATCATCATATTCCGCAGCTTCAAATGCCGTTTCCTGGAAAGTTTTCTTTCCGTCCTTTATATCCATAACAAGTTCATTGAGCTTCATTCCGTCGGCCGGTTTACCGGTCAGACTTACAATCATCGGAGCAACCGCCCTTGTTATACTGTCGTTTACATCACGCGGTTCTGCAAGAGCTACTTCACCCGGCGCCATACCTGATTCGGAACAGAGCTTTTTAAACTCATCTGAAGCAGCAAAACCGTGAAGCACGTAGGTACGGCTGAAAAGTTTTATACGTCCGCACCAGTTTTTATAACCCTGCTCATCCGGTTCACGTCCGAGAAGTGCTCTGTACATAAGCGTTACATACTCTTCATCGGAAAGTGAGTCCTGATCAAAGTCAGGGCGCTTTGCAAGCTGAAGGAAAAGCCCTGACGCTGAAATATCGCCGCTTTCAAGCTGTTTTGCATAATCCTCCGCTACCGCAGGATCAGGATCCTTCCCAAGCATGTTTCGATACAGCCCGTAAACAAATTTTCCTGCAGCAGTTTCAGGTTCGGTCACAGGGTTGATAATATTGTACTTGTAACGCATCAGGTCAAGCACATTTACCTCACCGTCACCGTTGACATCACTTCCTTCAGCCGGACTCTGCCAGAGAAGAACGACATCCTTGACTGCATCTGCACTGCTTTTTCCGGAACTTTCGGCAGCGGATGCCGGAACGGCAGCAGAAAGTACAGCGACAGAAGAGATCAGTGCCGCAATACTCATTTTTATACCGTTTTTCATAGATACCCTCCGTTTCAATATGTTTTATCCGAATTATTTCTTTGATTATATCATTTTTCATGAACTAATACAAGCAGGAAAATGCCGTATTGAAAAATCCGTGCAAATCATGTATAATAGATTATGTATGTATAAACAAACGTCCCGATCAGCATTATCCTGATCATTCAAGAGGTGTAAATATTTATTATGAAAAAAAGCTATATTCTCGCGGTCTGCGCAGCACTGGCTTCCACTGTACTTGCCGGATGCAGTCCTGCTGACGAAAACACAGACGTACTGAAGCCTGATCTCACCGAAGCGGTAACAGAGGCTGAAACCACCGAAGAAACTGCTGCAGAAACTACCGCTGCAGGAACTTCAGAAACAGTAAGCGAAACAACCACTGCAGAAACCACAGCCGTTTCTGAAACTACGACTGCCGAAGAAACTACTGCCGCAGAGGAAACCAAAGCTGCAGAAACAGAAAAGCAGGAAGAAAAAGCTCCTGAAAACAACGGCGGCAGTGAGAACCAGGGCGGAGACAATAAACCTTCAGGCGGTGAAACGCAGAGCGGAAGCTTTGGTGATGACGACCTTACATTCACATTCGGCGGAAGCTCCGTAACTGTTGGCAAGGATCTTTCAGCATTCAAGGCAGCAGTTGCACCTTCATCAGAAGACACTGCCCCAAGCTGTCTCGGCAACGGAGAGGACAGCATATGCACTTTCGACCATTTCACGATCAACGGATACACTGAAAACGGTCAGTGCATAGCAACAGCCATCGACCTTACCGATTCTGAAGTTTCCACTTCAAAGGGCATAAAGCTCGGTTCATCAAAAGATGACGTTATAAAGGCATACGGAACAGGATATACTGAACGCGGTTCTGAAATAGTCTACGTTTCCGGAAAAAGCGAGCTTGCATTCAGAATAAGCGGCGACGAAGTAAAGGGCATCAGCTATAATTTCAGCATATTATAATAGTACTGGAAGATATTTTGCATTTACCCTTGAAATAATCCCCGCAAAATGTTATTATATTTAATATAGTTTAATTTGCTTTATTTTAATTATTTTAAAGGAGAATTATCCAATGAACTACGGCTACTTTGACCTTGAAAACAAGGAATATGTTATAACAAGACCAGACACTCCGGCTCCGTGGGTAAACTATCTCGGTTCACCTGAATACGGCGCTATCATCTCAAACAACGCAGCAGGATACAGCTTCGTTAAGTCAGGCGCAAACGGAAGAATTTCACGTTTCAGATTCAACTCAATGATGTCTCTTCCGGGCAGATATATCTACTTAAGAGACAACGACTCAAAGGACTACTGGTCAGCTTCATGGCAGCCTGTAGGCAAGTCTCTTGATGAATACAAGACAAAGACAGTTCACGGTACTGCCTACACAGTTATCACATCAGAATACTCAAAGATCACTTCAGAAGTAACATACTACGTTCCGCTCGGCAAGACATACGAAGTTTGGAACGCAAAGATCACAAACAATGACACAAAGCCAAGAAATCTTTCAGCTTTCGGTTTCATTGAATTCACAAACGAAAACAACTACGAACAGGATCAGGTAAACCTTCAGTACTCACTGTTCATTTCAAGAACAAGTTTTGAAAAGAACAAGATTCTCCAGCACCTCAACGAAAACGAAAAGAAGGACGCTACAGGTTCAAACCACAAGGAACGTTTCTTCGGCATGGTCGGTGCTGACATCACAGGATACTGCGGTAACTTCGACAACTTCATCGGTTCATACAGAACTTATTCAAATCCTATAGCAGTTGAAAACGGCAAGTGCGACGGTACAATGAACTTCAACTCAAACTCATGCGGTGCTCTCCAGTCAGACATCACACTCGCTCCTGGTCAGTCTGTTACACTCACATACATCCTCGGTCAGAACGACGACGTAAAGGCATCTGCAATTATCGACAGATACAACGACAGAACACTCGCTGACAAGGAAGTAGCAGAACTCAAGAACTACTGGCACGAAAAGCTCAACAACTTCCAGGTAAAGACACCAAGCGAAGAGTTCAACAACATGATCAACGTATGGAACTCATACCAGTGCTTTATCACATTCATCTGGTCAAGAGCTGCTTCATTCATCTACTGCGGTCTCAGAAACGGTTACGGCTACAGAGATACAGTTCAGGATATTCAGGGTATCATCCACCTCGATCCTGAAATGGCTGCCGAAAAGATCCGTTTCATGATCTCAGCTCAGGTAGACAACGGCGGCGGACTCCCGCTCGTTAAGTTCGACCACAACGCAGGTCACGAAGACACACCTGATGATCCTTCATACGTAAAGGCAACAGGCCATCCTTCATACAGAGCAGACGACGCACTCTGGCTCTTCCCTACAATTGAAAAGTACATCGGCGAAAGCGGAAACATCGCATTCCTAGATGAAGTTATAGTTTATGCAAACGGCGGAGAAGACACAGTTTACGATCACCTCAAGAGAGCTATCAAGTTCTCAATGGATCACATGGGCGACCACAGCATGCCTGCAGGTCTCCACGCTGACTGGAACGACTGCTTAAGACTCGGTGCAAAGGGCGAAAGCACATTCGTTGCATTCCAGCTCTACTACGCTATCAACGTTCTCAGAAGATATGCTGAAAGAAAGAACGATGCTGATTATATCAAGTACCTCGATAAGATCCAGGCAGACCTCGCAGCTTCACTCGACAAGTGCTGGGATGACGACAGATTCATCAGAGGTATCCGTGAAGACGGAACAATCGTTGGTGCAAAGAAAGACCCTGAAGCAAACATGTGGCTCAATCCGCAGAGCTGGGGTATCATTTCAGGCTTCTCATCAAAGGAAAGAGCTGAAAAGTCAATGCAGACTGTTGAAGAACAGCTCAGCACTCCTTACGGCATCAAGCTTCTCGAACCACCGTATGCTGACCACCACTTCAAGGGCGCTCTCATGCACATCTTCAACGCGGACACAAAGGAAAACGGCGGTATCTTCTCACAGCCACAGGGATGGGCTATCCTTGCCGAATCACTCATCGGCCACGGTGACAGAGCGTTTAAGTACTTCATGAACAGCTCACCTGCTGCAATGAACGACAAGGCTGAGATCCGTGTAATCGAACCTTACGCACACGGTCAGTTCACAGAATCAAAGCGTTCACCATACGAAGGACGTTCACACGTACACTGGCTCACAGGTACAGCTTCAACAGTTATGGTAGGATGCGTTGAAGGTATCTGCGGTATGCGTCCTGACGCTGACGGTCTCCACGTAAATCCTTCGATCCCTTCATCATGGGACGGCTTCGAGATCAAGAAGTTCTTCAGAGGCAAGTGGCTGAACATCACAGTTGACAACAAGGCTCACGTACAGAGCGGCGTAAAGGAAGTTATCATCAACGGCACAAAGGCCGAAGGCGACTTCATCGCAGCTTCTGCACTTAAGGATAATAACGACATTACAGTTGTAATGGGATAATATGATGCACCTCACGGTGTAAACATAAAACGAGCTGCCTTTTCCGGCAGCTCGTTCGTTTTTATCAATGTTTTTCATAACAGTTCTTTCATACGGTCGGCAAGATAAAGCGGCATGTTTGTGAATGCGCCGTCTTTTCTGTATCCGAGTTTTGAAAAACGCACTGCATGTTCAGGATTTTTTTCAGAGATGAATCTTCTGAATGACGGCGCAGAGCGGTCTTCGCCTGCTTTGACTTCAACCGGGATTATTTCTGATCCGTTTTGTATAACAAAATCTATCTCGCTGTTTTTATCAGAATAGTACCGCGGACTTACTTCAAATTGTCTTTTCAGCTGCTGCAGAACATAGTTTTCTGTCAGTGCTCCTTTGAACTGATAATCTGATTTTAAGAGTATAGCACTGTTGTCTATTCCGGCCATATTTTTAAGAAGACCGGTATCGAACATAAACAGCTTGAACTGATCCAGCTTATCAAATGCAGCGAGCGGATGTTCGGCTTTGGCAACGTTGCACACCTTGTTAAGCATTCCTGCGGAAACAAGCCATTCTATAGCTTCTTCAAAGTCCCTTGCACGCGCACCCTCGCGAACTGCTCCGTACATGAATTTTTCATTTGCTTTTGCGAGCTGTGATACTATACTTCTGAATACCATTAATATGCGGCCGCTGTTTACTTTTCCGCTGTGTTTTGAAAAATCATTTTCGTATATTTCTGTAAGTTCACGCTGAATAACGGATATACGTGCCGGATCTTTATATCTGATCCATGAATCAACGCATTCCGGCATACCGCCTATTATAAAATAATTATTACAAGCATCAGTAAGACGATCATGAAATATCTCTTCGATCTCCTGATCCTTTTCTATTGAGCAGTAGTATGAATACAGCGCCTCATCAGTGGCGCACAGATATTCTGAAAAAGTCATTGGATACAGATCAAGAAGATTTACCTTGCCTACAGGGTATGATTTTGGCTGAGCCAGAAGTGTGCCGAGAAGACTTCCGGCGGCAATGATGTGATACTCTCTGGCTTTTTCCATGAAATATTTCAGGGCGCCAAGCGCTGACGGACACTCCTGTACTTCATCGAATATGATAAGAGTTTTTTCCGGAAATATCTTTTTCCCGCTTAAAAGTGACAGCAGTTCAATTATCCGGTGAGGGTCTTTGTTTTTTTCAAAAACAGATTTTATGGATTCTTCTTCATCAAAGTTCAGATAAACATAATCCTCGTAGCAGGTTTTTCCGAATTCTTTCATGAGCCATGTTTTTCCCACCTGTCTGGCACCCTTTATTATAAGCGGTTTCCGTTCAGGATCTGTTTTCCATCGCATTAATTGTTCTATTGATTTTCTGTTCATATAATCACCTGTTTACGTGGTTTACAATCAGCCAAACACATTTTTCCGGTTTTTCGAGAGCTGTTTCCACACATTTTTCGACTTTTTCAGAGAGAATTTTACACATTTTTCTGAATGATTTACACTTAGTTTAACACATTTTTCTGAAAAAATCAACTCAGTCTATAGTACGAATTTGAACCTTTGCCGGCAGGCTCTAACTTTCCTTCGCTGCTCATTTTTCTGAGGATCCTGTAAGCCTGATCTTCGCTTATTCCCAGCAGTGAAGATGTTTCGCGCCTTGTGATACATCCGTTGTTTTTCTTAGCATATTTAATTACGATCTCATAATACTTAAGATTATCGGCGATCTTTATTACGGTATTGTTTCTGATGACCTTTGAGCGGACATTATCAGATATTCTTAACGAATAACGACTGCTTACATTTGTACCTGACATTTCAACAAGTCCCGAAGATGTAAGCTTTTCAAGAACCATTTTTGTTTTGGCTCTGTTTATATGGAATTTTTCCGACAATTCTTTTACGGTCGAACTTCTTATGTTTTTCAGTTCATTCAGGACAAGAAGAGAATCTATATCCATAGGTCTGCCGGACTTTTTCTGTTCTTCCGAAACAAGAAGAGTAAATGATCTGTCCGGATGTGCCTTCGGGATAAACAGTTTTACCATAACATCTGTCGTTGCTGAATAATCCGGTACCGGCTTTCCGTAGAGGAGAGAACCTTCGTAAATACGATCAATACCACGTCCGGTACGTTCTGCAAGGCCTATTCGTTTCAGTGCATCTGCAAGAGCTGTATTCCTTCCGTGAGGATCAATTTCAAGCAGATTGTCGAGTGTGACACCTTCTATGAAACCGCCGGGATTGCTTATTGTAAGACCGTAGTCGTCGATAAGCACCCTTATGCGTCCCATCATCGTGTAATCACGGTGGCAGAATGCATTTACCAGTGCTTCGCGGAAAGCTCTTTTATTATACTCCGGAACAGATATACGGAAAAGACCGTCTTCTATTTCTTCTTCCGGATTACGTGCGTCAATGTAGTTCTGTATCTTTTCAAAAGCAGCAAGAAGCGGCAGTGTAAATGATTCGTTTACGGAAATACTGGTTCCTTTCATTTCCTGAAAAGCAGCTTCTGCAGTCGGAATGTATTTTTTTATGCTTTCTGTTTTTCCTATAAGAAGCATACCACAGTAGGTAGGAATAAGTTTTCCGTCATTTATTGTCGCCAGACGAAGAGCCTTGTCGAGAGATTCATTATCCAGTTCGAGAAGAGATGTTTCACCGCGGTAATTCCTGATGATATTTCTCAGGCGTTCACGTTCCAGATCATCAAGGTCGTCATATGATGAATCAGGCACATTCTGAGCCGAAAAATCCAGAAGACTTAAGTCTGAAAGACGCGATGATATTTCGTGAGGATACATAGGTACATTTTCCGGAGTTCCGTCAGCCTTTATTCTGCGGCGCTGTATTTTTCCTGAAGAAGATGCGACTATACTTCTGCTTTTTGGTACAGATATTTTTACGAAACTGTCGTCATCAGCAATCTCAATACAGACAGAAACCGGAGGAACTGTTTTATTTGCAATAAAAGCGGCAAGCTGGGTAATATCTTTATGAGCTTTATGAAGTCCGGTTATATCACCGTCATCTTCAACGCCTACATAAAGATCTCCGCCGTCAGTATTTGCAAATGCCACAACTGCATCTATAAGATCATTATCCGGAAGTCGTTTCAGATCACTTTTGAATTCTGTACGCAGATCTTCTTTAAAACCAATATTCATTAAATCATCTCCTGTATAAAACACGCGGTAAATCGCGCGCGCGATTATATCAGCAAGAGTCAAACACGCGCGCGTTCGAATGATTATATTATAGCACTAAAAAAGAGAAAACACAAGAGAAAATGATGCGCCTGCGGCGCGATTATAAAACGAGCTGCCGGTTTCGGCAGCTCGTTTTTTCTACAGCAGTCTTCGGTCCGAAGGGGTGAAGACTCCCTTGCAACGCGCGCGTTCAGGAATGGCATTTTCGTCCATTGACATCAGCACTTTTATGTGCTAAACTATAAGTAATTAAATAACATTAATCTTGCAGCGTCAAAGGGGTGCACCACCACGGGTGCATCCCTTTTTCTGTCTTTTTGACGACGGATCACGACGACTGACGCCTACAGAAAATGCATTTTTGAAAGGAAGATGAAAATGAAACTGACGATAAACGGCGAAAACGTGACACTTGACAAACCGGTTACGGTAAGTGAATACCTTGCTGCAAACGGATACAAACCGGCAAGGATAGCTGTTGAAATAAACGAAGTGATCCTCCCGAAGGATCAGTACGAAACACATAATCTCTGCGAAGGCGACCTTGTGGAGATCGTTACCTTCATGGGAGGCGGCTGATCATCGCTGATCTTGAACCGATCAGCATTCCAGTAATATTTGTAAAGGACTTGAATATATGAACAACGACAAACTTATTATAGGCGGACATGAATTTACATCCCGTTTCATACTTGGTTCGGGAAAATTTTCTGTAAGAGACACAAAGACAGTTCTCGAAAACGGCGGTGTGGAAATGGCAACTCTGTCAGTAAGAAGAGCCAACACCGGCGACAAGGAAAACATACTCGATTACATACCTGAAGGCATCACTCTTCTTCCGAATACAAGCGGTGCAAGAACCGCAGAGGAAGCTGTAAGAATAGCCCGTCTTGCAAGAGAGATGGGCTGCGGTGACTTCGTAAAGATCGAGATCATACGTGATTCAAAGTATCTTCTTCCGGACAACGAGGAAACTGTAAAGGCTACTGAAATACTTGCAAAGGAAGGCTTCATCGTAATGCCTTACATGATGCCGGACCTTGCAGCCGCAAGAAAACTCGAAGCAGCCGGTGCCGCTTCCATCATGCCGCTCGCAGCACCTATCGGAAGCAACAAAGGACTATGCACCAAGGACTTCATAAAGATCATAATCGAAGAAACAGATCTTCCTGTAATCGTCGATGCAGGCATAGGCAAGCCGTCACAGGCATGTGAGGCAATGGAACTCGGCTGTGCCGCAGTAATGGCAAATACAGCTATTGCAACTGCCGGTGATATTGCACTTATGGCAAAAGCTTTTAAACTCGCAGTCGAAGCCGGACGCCTTGCATATCTCGCAAAAACCGGCCGCGTACTCGAAAACCGCGGTGAGGCATCAAGTCCGCTTACGGGATTTCTTCATGACTGATAAGGGAAAGGATAAATCAATTTGGAAAACAGAATAGACCACATGAAATATCTCGAAGGAATGGAAGTCATCGACAGCGATATTCCGGACAGAGTAATAAAGGCAATGAATGACTACGAACCGGAAAGCTTCAAAGCGACCGACGTAACGAATGCGCTGAGAAAGGAAATACTTAGTCCGGCTGATTTCGCCGCACTTCTTTCCCCTGCTGCTGAACCGTATCTTGAACAGATCGCAGCCCGCGCGAAAGAGGAAACGAGAAAGCATTTCGGCAACTCTGTCATGATGTTCACACCGCTCTACATTGCAAACTACTGCGAGAACCACTGCATTTACTGCGGATTCAACTGCATGAACAAAATACACCGTGCAAAGCTTTCACCGGAGGAGATCGACCACGAGATGAAGCTTATCGCTGAAACGGGACTGGAGGAAGTCCTCATTCTCACCGGCGAAAGCAGAAAGATGTCTGACGTAAAGTATATCGGTGAAGCGTGTAAGATAGCTTCGAAATACTTCAGAGTCATCGGACTTGAGATATATCCGCTCAATGTGGATGAATACCGCTACCTGCAGGAATGCGGAGCTGACTATGTAACCGTATTTCAGGAGACATACGACAGCGACAGATATGAGACACTTCACCTTGCCGGACACAAGCGCATTTTCCCGTACCGTTTCAACGCACAGGAAAGAGCGATAATGGGCGGCATGAGAGGTGTGGGATTTGCCGCACTTCTCGGACTTTCCGACTTCAGAAAAGACGCCTTTGCAACAGGAATGCACGCTTATCTCCTGCAGAAAAAATATCCGCACGCCGAGATCGCATTCTCATGCCCGCGTCTGCGACCGACTATCAACCATGACGAAATAAATCCGAAGGACGTACACGAACGTCAGCTTTTCCAGGTAATGTGCGCTTACAGAATATTCATGCCGTTTGCGAGCATGACCATATCAACAAGGGAACGTGCCGGATTCAGGGATCACGTAATAGGCGTTGCAGCTACCAAGATATCTGCCGGAGTAAGCACCGGAATAGGCGGACACTCAGGCGAGGAGGAAAAGGGAGATGCACAGTTCATCATCTCTGATCCGAGAACAGTTGACGAAGTCCGTGACGCCATCAAAGCAATGGGATGCCAGCCGGTATTCAACGACTACGTAAGGGTATAAGCTATGAGAATATGTGTTACAAACAGACTCCTGTGCAGGGGTGACTTTTATGAGACTGTAAGGAAAGCATGCGAGACCGCCGGAATGGTCATACTGCGTGAAAAGGATCTTACAGAAACTGAATACACTGAACTCGCCCGTAAAATCAAAGAAATCTGTGCCGAAACCGGCACAGATTTTTGTATAAACAAATACGCAGGGGCTGCAAGGGCTGTGGGATGTGATGCCCTGCAGCTTTCGTACAGTGATTTTCTCGCGCTTCCGGAAAAATTCTGCCGTACAGGAGTTTCAGTCCACTCAGTGAAAGAAGCTGTAACTGCCTCAGAAAAAGGAGCAGACTTCCTTATCGCCGGACATATTTTTGCGACCGACTGCAAGAAAGAAGTTCCGCCCCGCGGCCTCAGGTTTTTAACAGAGATAATCTCAAATGTTGAAATCCCGGTCTTCGCAATAGGCGGAATAAATGAGGAAAACGAACATTCCGTACTTGAATGCGGCGCTTCCGGAGTATGTATCATGTCCGGATATATGAATTTTCAGAATTCACTTGACAGATCAATTTATGTGTGATACAATATAATTGCAAACAATAAAAGGCGGTGATCTTATGGATTACGATTACAAAGAAGCAATGAAACTTGATAACCAGCTCTGCTTTCCGCTTTACGCTGCATCAAGAGTCGTTACAGGAGCATACACTCCGTATCTGAAACCACTGGGTCTGACGTACACGCAGTACATTGTCATGCTCGTGCTGTGGGAGCAGGACGGAATCACCGTCGGCGATCTGTGCAGAAGACTTATGCTGGACAGCGGCACTCTTTCCCCGCTCATTAAAAAGATGATCTCTCTCGGTTATGTTACCAAGGAGCACAGCAAAGAAGACGAACGTGTTGTTCTTATACATCTTACCGAACAGGGAAAAGCACTGCAGGAAAAAGCAAAGGACATTCCGCAGCAAGTCGGTAAATGCGTAAAACTTGAACCTGAAAAAGCGAAGCAGCTTTACTTACTGCTTTACGAACTTTTAAAAGCTAACAACGACGAATTCTGAAAGGAGCATAATTATGAAAACAGTATACGACTTCACAGTTAAGGACCGCAAGGGTAACAACGTTGATCTTGACGAGTATAACGGCAAGGTAATGCTTATCGTCAATACAGCAACAGGCTGCGGATTCACACCGCACTACGAACCTCTTGAAGCAATGTACCGTGATCTTCGCGGCAAGGGCTTTGAAATACTGGATTTCCCGTGCAACCAGTTCGCAAACCAGGCACCGGGCAATGAAGATGAAATACATCAGTTCTGTCAGCTGAAGTTCGGTACTGAATTCCCTCAGTTTGCAAAAATAGATGTAAACGGCGAAAACGCTGATCCGCTGTTCGCCTTCCTTGCATCAGAGAAGCCTTTTGCAGGATTCGGCGGCGGTCTTAAAAACGCTGCGCTCAACAAGTTTGCCGACATGAACAACAAGAAGTTCGGCGACAAGGCATACATCAAGTGGAATTTCACAAAGTTTCTCGTTGACAAAACAGGTAAGGTCGTTGCAAGATTTGAGCCGACAGCAGATATGAAAGACGTAAGAAAAGCTGTGGAAGATCTGCTTGGATAATATCAGGCGAACAGAAGATAGACGCCGGCATTGCCCTGAATCACTTCATGCTTCTGACAGACGGCAGTCTGACCGTACAGGATCCGAAGATATCCGCTCCGGACGGAACCGAATATGTCGCTACAGTTACTTTATAATTACAAAAAACTATAAAAAAACAGCAGTGGTACGTGGCTTTGACCCGTACCACTGCTGTTTTGCTGTTTCTCTTTTTTATTTTCTGTCCTTAATAATCCCCCTGCTGCTGAAGTAGGTAATTAAGAAGTAGCCGCCGTAGATGGCAAGGATGACTGCCGATGTTGCGATAACTGACTGCATGATGTTGTCGGTTCCGAAGGCTGACAGCACACTGATCGCAAATTTCATTCCGAATACTGAATGAAGTGCGCTGAGGAGGAGAGGCAGAAGGAAGAAGATCCCCGTCTGAACGAAAAGTGACTTTGAGATATCATTTTCCTCGGCACCGATCTTGCGGAGCATCTCGTAGCGGCCGATGCTGTCAACGCTTTCGGAAAGTTCCTTAAGCGCAAGGATCGCACCGCAGGCGATGAGGAAAACAAGTCCGATGTAGAGTCCGAGAAATGTTGCGACGGCACCGAGACCGACTGATGCTGCTGCAAGAATAGTTCTTGTGAGGTACATGCAGTATGAAATATTACTGTCTTTTTCTGTCGCCTCTGATACTTCAATGCCTTTTTCAGTGAAGAATGCTTCTGTTGCGTCGAGATCTTCTGCAGCTTCCGGGTTGTATTTTCCGAAGAAGCGTTCGCCGGCTGAACAGTTTTCATCAACTGCGCCGTCAGGAACAATGATTATTCCCATGTTGCCGCGCTGTGCTGACATATCAACGAATCCGTCTCTGCACTTGCTGTATTTTGGCTTAAGAGTATGTCCGAAGACGTTTATTTCAGTATTTTTCTGAAGTTCCTTATTGCAGAATTCCACCATTGACTGAAGGTTGCAGATCACGATGTATTCGTCGTCATTAAGTTCTGTTCTGTCTTCGAGGCCGTAGAACTCCATGAGCTTGTTGTAGTCCCCTGATTTTATCAGTTCAATACCGGAGTCGAATTCGATATAAGGGAAGATCTCTTTGATTTCAGCGCAGTCTTCACCAAAGAATGATTCGTATGTAAGATCAGGTGATCCGTATGATCCGAGTGTGACCGACTTTTCAAAATAATCGTCAAAGTTCACGCCGTAGTCTGCGTAAACATCTGAAACTGTTCTCTTTTCCTCCGCATCATCTGAATATACGACAACTGCTTCAAAATCGGTCGGGCAGTAGTGGTTGAGATTGTAGTTCATGGAGTTGCGGAGCGAGAATGCTGATGTAAGTGCGCAGATAGTAACGAAAAGCATAAGGCAGATGATAGACAGTGAGAAGACCATTGTATTTATCTTGCTGCTTATCTGTCTGAAAGTGAATGCGTTGAGCCCTCTGTGATAAAGGTTTTTCGATGACATCATCACACGGAGAAGCATGCCGGATACTGACCAGAAGATGAGGAATGTTGCGATACATCCGATGATTATGTACATCATAATATCTGACTGGTTCAGTGTGAAAGTTCTGAATCCGACCTTGAAGTAGCTGAAGCCGAGTGCTGCTGTCGAAACAAGGAATATAAGAACGCAGAGAACAGGGTTCTTGAGCTTTACCTGCTCGGAACGCTTTCCTGAATTCATAAGGTCAATAAGCTTCATCTTTGTGATAGCGCCGCCGTTAAAGAGGACCACTACTCCGTACATTACTGCGAAATAGAGGATAGTCTTTGCAACAGACTCGCCTGAAACAGTGAAGCGGTAGCCGGTCATGTCGGCTTCGAAAAGATTTGCCACAAGAGCACTCATAAGCTGGGAAAGGCCGACGCCGATCAGAAGGCCGCATGCCAGTGAGCCGATGCCGGCAAATAAGGTTTCCATTAAGATGATCGATGATATCTTCCACTTGCTCATACCCAGTGTCATGTAGAGGGCGAACTCTCTGCTTCTGCGTTTCATGAGAAAACGGCTTGCATACACTATAAGGAAACCGAGGATACCGGAAACCAGAACGCTTGTTCCGGAAATGAGCATTTTAAGAAGCTCGATTATCTCTCTTGTGCTTGCGGAGACCTTCATCATGGCAGCCTGTCCGCTGGTTGCATTGAAAACGTAGAAGATTGAAACACCGATTATAAGTGTGAAAAAGTAAATGGCATAGTCGCGGAGACTTCTGCGCATATTGTTAAATGAAAGTTTAAAGAGCATCGCTCATGTCACCTCCCAGAAGAGTAACCACATCGATTATCTTGTCGAAGAACTGCTTTCTGCTGTCGGAACCGCGGCTTATCTCGTTGAAGATCTTTCCGTCCTTGATGAAGATAACGCGTCCGGCATAGCTTGCTGTGAAGCTGTCGTGTGTTACCATCATAATAGTTGCACCGCATTCCGTGTTGAGATAGCGGAAGCGTTCAAGCAGGAGCTTTGCAGACTTTGAATCGAGTGCACCGGTAGGTTCATCGGCAAGGATGAGCTTCGGGTCGGTCACTATCGCACGGGCGGAAGCAACACGCTGCTTCTGTCCGCCGGACATCTGGTAAGGGTATTTCTGAAGCACTTCGGTAATGCCGAGCTGATCGGCAACCTTTTTAATGGCTTTATCTATTTCAGCAGCAGGCTTTTTCTGAATTGAAAGAGCCAGTGCTATGTTTTCATATGCTGTAAGGGTGTCGAGAAGGTTGAAATCCTGAAAGATAAATCCAAGCTTTTCGCGGCGGAAACGGTTGAGTTCCTTGCCCTTAATTGTTGTAATGTCTGTGTTTTCGAGGAAGATGTGTCCTGAAGTTACACGGTCTATGGTCGAAATGCAGTTGAGAAGTGTTGTCTTTCCGCTTCCGGAAGCACCCATTATTGCTACGAATTCGCCTTCGTTTACTGTAAGTGATATGTCGTCTATAGCCTTTGTGAGAACCGACTTGCTTCCGTAGTATTTTTCAATGTGATCTATTTTCAGTAATTCCATTTTCATTATGCCTCTTCTTTTGTTTTGCTGTAAGCTTCAAGTGATGATGCAAGGATAGTTACGTTTGCTGCAAGTATTGTACCTGTTCCGAATGTGAATCTCTTTGTCTGAACAATTTCGATCACAGAGAATATGAGGAGCAGGATAACTGTTACTGATGAGATAGCGATGCTTGTCTTTAAGCTGTTTGTTTTTGAATTCTTTTTCATACTGATCACCTTTTACCTTTATTTTAAATTTAAGATTTACGATTTTGTATCGGGTTTCCCCTTCGATGATCTTAGTATATCATAAAGGCAGAGCATAGTCGTTCGTTTATCATTACAGAACATTACGATTTTGTAATGTTGGGGGAATTTCTGCAAATTTAAAAAGTGTCCCACGCAAACCGCGCAGATACGTGGGATACACAGCTACTGCACGTCGAGAAAATCATTTTTACCGAACGAGATGATTATTTCAGTATATTCACCCTGCACGGACTTCGCACTTACGGAGTGGCCGAGTTTCTGACACAGCATACTTACGATGTAAAGGCCCATGCCGGTTGATCTGGTATGGGTCCTTCCGTTTTCACCGGTGAATGACTTTTCGAAAATATACGGCAGGTCGCTTTCCGGTATTCCGATGCCGTTGTCACGGAAATGCAGTGAGATGCTGTCCGGTGTTTCCTCTGCGGTGACGGTTATTTCAGTAGCTTCGTACTTCATACTGTTTCCCATGAGCTGGCTGAAGATAAAACCGAGCCATTTCGCATCGGTCATTATATCCATGTCAAGATTTTCGGTACTTAATGTAATACCACGCTCCTGAAGCTCCTCACGGTAACGGATGGCAGTGTCGATGAAAGCACGTTTAAGTGAGGTCTTCTTTATAATGTAGTCCTTTTCCGCATTGCGGCTGCGTGCGTAGTAGAGGACGTTTTCAATGTAGTCATCAATACGCTTGAGCTGCTCGCTGTATTTTGAATTGCCGTCATTGTGACACATAAGCTGAAGTCCGCCTACCGGAAGCTTGACCTCGTGCACCCACATTTCGATATATTCACGGAATTCCGCAGCTTCACGACGGTGAAGTGCAACGTTGTCACACATCGAATGGTCACAGTCTTTAAGCACATCTGCAAGAATACGGCCTTCCAGAAAATCCGGCAAAGTTACCATTTCAGATATAAGATATTTCTGATCAAGCTCATTTATGCAGTTCTGAAGCTTGTCGTAGAAAGGCTTTTTTCTGAGATAATCCCAGAGAAACACGGAAAATGCACCTGCGGTAAGAATCACACAAAGTACCGCAAGTGCCTCGGTTATAACGTGGTATGCCCTCAGAAAGATGAGAGAAAGAAGTAAAGAAACCACGAAAATGATAATGGCAGGAAGTCTGTCTTTTAAATAAGCGGAAAATCTCATCGCAGTACGTACCCCTGTTTCTTTCTGGTCTCAATGGCATCTTCAAATCCGAGTTCCGCAAGCTTTACGCGGAGACGGCTTACGTTTACTGAAAGCGCGTTGTCGTTTACGAACTCGTTGTTATCCCACAGCGTGGTCATCAGATCATCACGGGTGACGATCTCGCCCCTGCGGTCGAGAAGAAGCTGGAAGATTATCATTTCGTTTTTCGTAAGTATCATTTCATTTCCGTTTCGTGTAAGGGTTCCCTTTACGCCGCTTACCTCGGCATCGTGGTACATGACTTTGGCCGAACCGCTGCGTTCAAGACGTTTGAGTACTGCGGAAACACGCAGCAGGAGTATGGTCGGATTGTAAGGTTTGGTTATGTAGTCGTCCGCACCGTAGCTCATGGAAAGAACCTCATCTATCTCGGTGGTCCGGCTTGTGAGCATTATCACCGGCTTGTCACTTGTTTTGCGGAATTCCTGAAGAAGTGTTTCTCCGCTGGTGAACGGAAGGTTTATATCAAGAAGAAAAAGGTCAGCGTCAGATGCACGCATCTGATCAGCCGTCGTTTCAAAGTCCGTTACACGGGAAGCTTCATATCCCGAATTTCTAAGCAGGGTGCAAAGCTCCTCGCTGAGTACGTTATCGTCTTCAATAATGAGTATTTTTTTCATTGGCATCTCCTTTGTCTGATCTGAGTTTTGCTGTATTTCATTTGTGCTCCTCCTGGTTATATCTTTCTTTATCAGGCTTAATTGTATCATACGAAAGAGATCAACGTCAAGGTGTTTTATCCTGGCTCGTATCGAAAAAAAAGGTATCAGGCATCGCGATGCCTGATACTATCAATTAGCTGCCTTCGGCAGCTAACCATAATTTTAAGAGACTAAAAAACTTTCTTCAATGTGAAAATAGTTTTATCATCAGATTTTTTACTGTCCAGTTCAAAAATCTCATCCATCTCCAGCTGCAAACCTGTAGGATTTCTTCCGATGATAATATATTGATTCGATCCGTCAAATGCAATATAATTTCGTATATTATCATCCAGAAGAACATCAGCATTATCAATCACAAATAATTTTCCTTTAGAATGTTTTATCGAACTTTTATACGATTTATTATGATCAAGAAAATTAAAACATCTTATTCGTTTGTCTTCAGCCGAATACTCTTCAAGAAAGGAGAACAGCGCGGATTTTCCGGATCCTGATTCTCCGCATATAAAAGTCACATTGTTTTCAATATAAAGATCAACTTCAAAAGATGTATGTCTGGTTTGGATGTGGTCGGAAATAACAGGTTTAATCTTCATTTGTCCACCATGCCTTTAATTCGTCGTAAGAATCGATTTCTCTTGTTCCGTGCTTGTCGGAAACAGATACTTTATCCATATCAAATGAAATAAAAGGATAACTGCAGTACACATTTCCCTGTACAAGTGTGTAAATAACATCGAGAGCATTATCACCGCATTCGCATATGTCAAAAACTTTATCCGGATTATATATGATGTTCAAAACCGTTTTACATCCGGTGGATAATTTATCAGTATTTAAGATCGTATCGTTAAACCTTGATTTGATAGTGTACCTGTCCACCATTTTAGAATTATCTATCTTCTCAATTATACTTTTAGCTTTTTCATCCAGCATCTGAGATGTGTACTTATTGAAATATATATCGTTGAAAGTAATGAGCTCCATATTTTTAGGAACTGTTTTCTTCTTATATATTGTTATCATTTACAGCCCTGCTTTCTTAAATGCCGCTTGTAAAACGGAGTGTTCAATGATCTGAATGCTCTGCCTTATAACTGATAACCTGATTTGGCATCCTCGCACCAGACATATCTGCTCATATTGGTATTCTCCTTTTTTCTGTAAAGAACTATTACACTTATTTATATTGTACTATAAAAAAATATACATGACAAGAGTGAGCGGCAGAGTTATCGATAAAAAAGGTATCCGGCATCGCGATGCCGGATACTATCAGTTAGCTGCCTTCGGCAGCTCACCATTTTCGGTTCTCAGTTCACACAGAACCACTTCGAATGTATCGAACGTTCTCAATGATATGCTGCTGTTTCCGCATCCGCGGCTGAGGATCATTTCGCAGTCATTGTAAAAGTATTCGCCTTCAGTGTATTCAGGCAGAAATCCCTGCCCCGGTGCGTAGATGCCGGTTCGGGTAAACGGTATCTGCACAAGACCGCCGTGTGCGTGGCCGCTGAATACAAGTGCATGCTCAAATCCGTCTTTTTTCGCCGACTCTGCAAGAACACTGAAATCTTCCGGATAGTGATGAATCCAGAGAAGCGGAGCACTTTTGTCAAGTTCCTTTGCCGCTTCTGAAATGTCAAAAAGTCCGACCGTATCTGTTGTTCCGGCAAGATACATATGTTCACCGTTTTTTTCAAGATCTGCGATCTCGTTGTTCAGTATGCTGATGCCGTATTTTTCGGCTGCTCTGTCGTACTGTTCAAGCCCGCCTTCTTCTTTCCTTACCCGCAGTTCATGGTTTCCGTAAACCAGATATCCCGGAGCGATCTCCGAGCATTTTCTGAACAGGCTTTCAGCTTTGTCGATGTCGGTAAAATATGAATCAATAATATCTCCGACGTAGAAAATATAATCCGGCGACTGCTCCTTTATCTTATTTACAAGACGATCCTCATATGCTCCGCCGTGATTGTGGTAATCCGTAACCACGGCGATCTTCACTCCATCAAAGCTTTCCGGAATATCCGGATCACGGTACTCAAATTTCTCCACGGCAACGTACCCGTTCGACCAGCTGAGCTGAACTGCAGCGAGCATGATCAGTGTGAATATTACAGTAAGTATCTTTTTTGACTTTTTTGGTTTTGGTTTATTCATTTATTCTCCTTCCGGTTACATCTGTCTTTATCAGACTTAATTGTACCATACGAAAGAGTTGAACGTCAAGGTGTTTAGATGCTCACAGGCGAAAGATATGCTTACCAAACCGCTTGCAGATAAAACAAGAATGCTAAAGGAAACACCGGAAGGAGTTGACACTATGTGTAAGGCTATTGAAGAAAACAATAAAAGAATTATTAGGAACAACAAAATCGAAATAGCAGTTAATTTTATTCGGTTAGGTAAAAATTCATATGATGAAATAGCAGAAGCAACAGGTCTTACTGTAGAAGAAGTTGAAAAGCTTGCAGAAACTCTGAACCACAGCGCCTGATGGTTTGTTTTATAAACCATAACAATAAAATGCGGAAGTCTCAACACAGAGAGATTTCCGCATTTTCTATATGCTGAAAAGGTATCAGGCATCGCGATGCCTGATACTATCTATTAGCTGCCGAAGGCAGTTCACCATTTGTGAGCGTCTGACATACGTAGCGGACAAACAAAGGACAAAACCATTTTCGGACAAAAAAGAAAAGCTCAGAAACAGCGTAAAAGTAGTATTTCTGAGCTTTTTGATTTGGTGACCCGTACGGGAATTGAAAATCTCGGCGCACTTTTCGTGACTTGTCGTGATATGCAGAAAAGCCCGAAAATACGTCATTTTAGGACAATTAACAAAAGTCCGTTTATCCTGTTTTTCGCTAAGTTTTTGCACTCTTAGCGGACAAGAATATACTGACATACCCTTGTACTTATACGTTAAAAGCAATGATGCAGATCATAACAGCGGACAAAATCATCTTGAAATTCTTTATGTTCTGTCCGTGGATTTGCAGGTATAAGTAGGAGTTTTGTTTATGGCAGATATATATGTCGGTTGTGCAAATACACCAAATGTCAAGCGGATAATTGTGGATTTCAACAAACTTTAATGTCTTTTAAAAAAAATTTCAAAATAAGGTGCGATATTTCTGACTTTCGTGTGTCTAATAAGTAGAAGAGGTTGATGAAGCGAAAGGCGGTCTTTTACAGTGAATTAACTCAAAGAGTTTCCAGAAAACTTATCCTCGTAATATGCTTAATTACAAATCACCTTTGTTCGTTTGCACAAAAACTATTGACTTCGCGCAATATTAGTGGTATTATTAACTCGAAACCAACAATAATATGTTTGATTATTCCCGAGAGGAGGGGGATATCGATATAATTGGTTTAAGATTGGGTATGAAAAATAGAGATTAGGAGGAAAATGATGAAAAAGAATAGGGTTTTATCAGTTATCACAGCAATTACTCTTGCGGCATCGACAGGGACTTTTAATTTTGTTAATGCCATTTCTGTTCCAGTAATCAGTTCTGAAAAGGAAAATAAAATGAGTAAGGAGCTCGAAGAGGTATTAAACACAATCGAAGATTCCGAGCTTATTCCTGTAGAGATAATAATCAAAGATCTTGATCATTCTATTATCAATAAGATGATTGAGAATGAATCAGATTATGATACCTTATTATATAAGGATATAGGAACCTACGATACAATAGTTGCTCCAGAAATAATAAGGGAAGAAGAAGAAAAGTTCGGTTTTGAAAATGCTCATCTTCTCACTTTAAAGGATCCTGATACTGACGAAATCATTTATACCGCAGATAATTATTTTGATTCGTCAACAGTTAAAGGGAAAATGTATTCTGCCTTATCAGCTGATATACGTTCAGAATTCATAGTTTCTAAAGTCTCAGAAGAAGATAAAAAGAAATATGCAAGCGATAATTTCGGCATGTCTAAGATCACCAAAAGAATATCGGATGATATTGACAGGTATATGGCTGTTAGAAGAAGTTGCGTAACAAGAGCGTACGAAGATTATAATTACAATATGATTAAGAACTATCTGAATTCTGACCATATTATATGTAACGCTGGATTTGCTCCATATCTGATAGTTGAAGCGGATAAAAATTCAATAAATCGTATTGCGAATGATGAAAGTGTCGTAAGTATAGATTATTTTGTTGATAAAGAACTGGAACCGAGTCTTGCGACTTCAAATTCACTTACAGGGGTAACAGCAGTTCAGAGTAGTGCGTACAATTCAGGAAGTGGATATACCGGTGCTGGTGTAACTGTAGGTGTAATAGAAGCTGCATCTGGAAAGTATAAATCTACTTATTCGATGCTTAATGGATGTTCAAATCTGCAGTTTATTGTTAATGACGGAATTACTGGAAACGATACGCCGTGGCACGCAACATTAGTTACAAGTATCATCAAAGGAAAATCTGTTTATGAAAATGGTGTATATTATAGAGGTGTCGCACCTGATGCTAATGTTTATCAGACATGTTGTAACTATTTATCAAACGTTCCTTCAACAATTCAGCTACTGGCTTCTTATGGTTGTTCAGTTATAAACCATAGCGCAAATTTAAAAACCTCACTATCATATAGTCATGATGATTGGCTGGTAGATAACGCTATTCGTAATTATGGAATAGTGTTTGTGGTTTCAGCAGGAAATGATACGACTAATGTGCAAAGCCCAGCAAATTCGTACGATTGTATTGCTGTAGGAAATCTGAATGTATATGGAGAATCATTGCCGTATGATGTGTACTCTACATCAGCATATGCAGAATCAATTTACATGACCAATAAACCTGATGTAGTCGCTCCTGGAACTCATATAATTATTCCTGATTATTATGATACCGGAACAAGTTTTTCAGCACCTATGGTTGCAGGAATGGCAGCTCAGATATTACAATGCAAACCTTCATTAAGACTTCCGACAAGTACTTATAATAATGCAACATATTATGACGCTGTTAAGGCATGTATAATAGTAGGCGCTGATCCAACTAAAGTTTCTACAACGGATAACTCAGTAAAAGGAGCAGGCACTTGTGCCTCTCTAATAAGGAATAAAACTGGAGCCGGACTTGTTAACGTAAAGAAAACTATTGATGTTTTAACTAATAACGGGTATTATTACGGATTGAAAAAAATCGATTTAAATCCAAATGGAACATCTCCAGAAGGAATGAACTTTTTTACTGGTTTTGAAACAGGAGATAAAATAAGAGCAGTTCTTTGTTTTTCTAAGCTTGGTGAAAACCAAAACAGCGATTTAGATCTCATACTTTATGATTCGAACATGAATGTTATTGCAACTTCAGTTTCGGCAGTTAATAATGTCGAAATAATAGAATATGACGTCCCAATATACGGAAATTATTTCTTAAGTGTAGAAGTCAATCCTAACGGAGATCCAATAACAACTGGTACATTACCAGGTGCAGTTATATATTCGGAAACGTGGAATGACTAATTTTGAACGGAGTGGTGTTATGAAAGCGAAAAAAATGTTATCGATAGTATCAGCAGTTCTCATTTGTACTTTTTCCTGTGCAACATCATTGGTATCTGCCTATACTCCTACAATAGAACAGGTAAATGATTACGATCCTAAAATGCTCGTTAAACACTACCTTGACTCAGGTATGGACAAAAATGAGATACTCGAACAGTTTGATACAGCAACAAAACTACCTTTAGAATTAACTGTTCAAAACAGCTATGAGCCCGAGATTATTGATTTTTATGTAAAGAATAATCTGCACTCAAAAAAAACAATCGATCCCAAAGATGATTTTGTTATGAAAGCTGATAATCCTGATCTCAGTACATGTAAAATATGGACGACAACAGATGTGTTAAAAGAGATCATGAACCAGGAATGGTATGTTTCTTATGAGTTTTCAGTTTCTAACGTTAAAACTGCTGAAGAGATAAAAACAATACATTTAGATGATTATCGTGGAAACGTAGAAAAAAATAAAACTGATTCGATTCAGATATTTGTAGGTTGGAATAGAGAAATGAGTCCTGAGGAAATACAGGAGCATCTCTCGCCGAACGCAAAGATAATTTTTAAGATGGACGAAAATCCAAATAATATTAAGTATTATCAGCTGGAAATACCAAAGAGTGAGGCTGAATATTATGCTGAATTGTATGAGGACGAGAAAAAAGAATATGCAGTTACTTTTATTTCTTGTGCCTCTTTTACAGAAGAAGATTCATTATCGAATTCAGATGATACCGGTGATGTTTTTTCAGACGGTTCAATTGATGTTACAGACCTTACAGCTCTTTCTCTCACACTTTTAGGCGATATGGACTTAACAGCAGAGCAGCAGAAAGCCGCTGACATTGACGGGGATGGATCAGTAACACTCGCCGACCTTGCAAGACTTCAGCAGTATCTTTCAAAGAAGATAGATTCTCTAAGATAAAAGCATATCTTATAATTAGGCAAATGGTGTATAATAAGAGTTAATAATCAAATGCGGAAGTCTCCGATAAAGAGATTTCCGCATTTTCTATATGCTGAAACGGTATCAGGCATCGCGATGCCTGATACTATCAATTAGCAGCCTCCGGCAGCTCACCATTTGACAGCGCATACGGGGTATAGAAATCTGTGGAAAAATCATGCTGTATCTGATATAATTATAGTAAGCAAAAACAACATTCACTGTTAATTACGGTTTAAATAAAGAGGACATCAATTGAAAATAGAACGACTGATAGGAATACTGTCAATTCTCCTGCAGAAGGATAAAGTTACATCGTCGGAGCTGGCAGAGAAGTTTGAGGTGTCACGGCGGACTATTCTCCGTGATATCGATACGCTGAATATTTCGGGAATACCGATAGTATCTGACCGCGGAAACGGCGGCGGTATTTCGATAATGGACGGATACCGCATCGACCGGACACTGCTTTCATCGGATGATATGCAGGCAATACTTTCAGGACTCCGCAGTCTTGACAGCGTAAGCGGAACAGGCAGATACCGCCAGCTTATGGAAAGGATCAAAGCAGATGAGACTGCTGTAAATGCAGGAAATCATATAATAATCGACCTTTCAAACTGGGACAAACGTACTGTTGCCGACAAGATAGAGCTCATTAAAACTGCAATGGAGCAGAGAAAAACCATCTCATTCTGTTACTGCTCTCCGAACGGGGAAAGTAAACGCGAGATTGAACCTTATCACCTCATTTTTCAGTGGGCTTCATGGTACGTATGGGGCTACTGCAGAAAGCGCAGGGATTACCGTATGTTCAAACTCACTCGAATGACCGGACTTGCACTGACCGGTGAACAGTTCGGCGAAAGGGACGTACCCGAATATACATGCGATAAGCTCCGTCATATAAACGGCGATATCAAAGCGACTGTACGCTTCGATAAATCCCAGAAATGGCGGCTTATCGACGAATTCGGTCCTGATCTGATCCGGTATGACGATGACGGAAACATCATTCTCGATTTTTTCTGGTCAGATGTGCCGGCTCTGTACAGTTACGTTCTGTCATACGGTGACACTGCGGAAATAATCTCACCGGAGGAATACCGTACCGGATTTAAAGATCTTCTGAAAAAGACAGAAAAGAAATACGAAATATGACAGCCTTGTGTCACATTTGATATGATATCATAAGCATACCATAAAAACAGGGAGGTATGCTTTATGCATTACGAGATCATTAGAATACCATGCTGTGGTGAACGTAAAAATCTGACCACGTTCACTGTAAATAATAACTCTGAAAAGGAGCAGACACTATGAGACTTGACGGATTTGGCATTTTTGTAAACGACATGGCGAAGATGATACGCTTCTACCGTGATGTGCTCGGCTTTGAAATAAAGGAAGATGAGAACACATCGAATGTGTATCTCAAAAAGGACGGCACACTGTTTCTTCTGTACGGAAGAAAAGACTTCGAAAAAATGACTAACCAGAAATACGGTTACGCCGAAGGCAAAAACGGACATTTCGAGCTCGCACTCTACGTTGATACTTTCGACGAAGTAGACAGGGCTTTCGCCGACGTGATAAGCAAGGGTGCAGAACCGATAATGAAACCGACCACCGAACCATGGGGACAGCGCACCTGCTATATCGCTGATCCGGAAGGAAACATTATAGAGATCGGCTCATTCGGTAAGCCTTTTGAAACAAAAGACAACGAATAAAACAGATACCCCTCTGTCGAAGACATACGGCAGAGGGGCTTTCTCTCAAAGGATAAACCATCATGATTCTGACTCTTATCCAGGATCATTACAGTTAAGTCCGAAAAAATCATAAAATTTCATATTTTTATCGACTTAAAAATCATAGAAGTCTGCAATGTTTTTTACCTTGATTTATGGAAATCAATATGGTATAATAATGTCAGAAAACATCAAAGAAAGTAAAATATAAATATATAAACGGAGCGACTGACAAAGATGGAGATACATCCGATCTTGCCAAGCTTGTACATGATTTCAGATGTTCACAGGCAAGCGACATGCTTACCAAACCGCTTGCAGATAAAACAAAAATGCTAAAGGAAACACCGGAAGGAGTTGATACTATGTGTAAGGCTATTGAAGAAAACAATAAAAGAATTATTAGGAACAACAAAATCGAAATAGCAGTTAATTTTATTCGGTTAGGTAAAAATTCATATGATGAAATAGCAGAAGCAACCGGTCTTACTGTAGAAGAAGTTGAAAAGCTTGCAGAAACTCTGAACCACAGCGCATGATGGTTGTTTTATAAAACATAACAATAAAATGCGGAAGTCTCATCATAAAGAGATTTCCGCATTTTCTATATGCAGAAAAGGTATCAGGCATCGCGATGCCTGATACTATCAACCGAAGGCAGCTCACCATTTGTGAGCCCCTGGCCTGTGTAAACGAAACAGTGGACAAGAACAATTGACATACCCTTGTGCATATTTGTTTTTTACCTTGATTTATGGGAATCGATATGATATAACCCATTTAGCTCTTGCACTTATACGTTAAAAAACACTATATCTCAACAACACATGCAACAATCACGTCATAAAACGCCCTATCATCCACCACTGATCTTATCGCCGCATCAATCATCGTATCACGATTAACAAGACTCCAGTCCAGCGAAAAGCCATAGCACAGTGCCATGCATCGTATCAGTTCACGGATACTTCGTCCATTGCCCTCACGAAACGGGTGAATGACATTCAGCTCTGACATAATATAGGACAAATGCTCTATCTGACGTTTTTTATCTGTTTCGTTCAGCATTTTCTCTCTGTGAAGCTTTGCAAACACCTTGTCTAACTCCTGGGATATCAGATGCGGTGGAAAGAACATGGTATCGCCCTTGCTGATCTGCCCTCTGATATTTTGCTTTCAGCTCTGCAAGAATCTGCTGATAATTTGCCTGTCCACTGGCATATCTGTCGAGATTTCTTCTGCTTGCTTCACTAAGTGTGAGCCCCTCAATCGCCATTGTTCCGGCAACACTTTGCACGCGCTGTTTATGTATTTTATCTGTAACAGTATTTCTATATACTTGAGATTCCATAATCGTACCTCCTTTGCAGGTTTATGGAATGTTGTTTCTTCATCAAACATCATTATATACTAACTTTAGGCTGACATTCGTAAAACTTCACTTAATATTATACCATAACTATAACGAAAAAACAAAGGTATCCGGCCGCGCGCTGCCGGATACTATCAATTATCTGCCGAAGGCAGCTCACCTTTTGTGAGCCCCTGACATGCGTAGCGGACAAACAAAGGACAAAACCATTTTCGGACAAAAAAGAAAAGCTCAGAAACAGCGTAAAAGCAGTGTTTCTGAGCTTTTTAATCTAGTGACCCGTACGGGAATTGAACCCATGATTCCGCCGTGAAAGGGCAGCGTCTTAACCTCTTGACCAACGGGCCATATAATAGCGGCAGTGGGATTCGAACCTACGACCAATCGGGTATGAACCGAGTACTCTAGCCAACTGAGCTATGCCGCCATACTTGATGTCGTTTGTCGTTTTGCGTTTCCCACAAGCGACTATTTTATTATACATTGTCCGGACCTAAATGTCAATGCTTTTTTCAGATTTTTTTCAGAAAAATTCATGTTTGTTAATCTTTAATATAAAGTTCACTTTTCTTCCTGCCAGTGTTGGAAAAACAACCATTGATGTAATCTGTGAAAGTAAAAAACAACACCCTTCCGCTATCGTATATAAAGACACACGGAATGCTGATGCATTCTGATATGTCTGCGAAAATATGATAACTCCGGAAAGGTGTTGTTTCTTATTTTTTACGTCTGTGATAGCTCACAAAATCAAATCTTATCTGTTCAGTTATGAACTCCAGCATATCGGTCATCGAATTCATCAGATTGTCGATGGTCTCGGTGTCGATGTCCAGCGGAATGTCGGCCGGATACCTTGTTTCAATGTAGAAACGGTTGAGCGATGAGCTCTGACCTACCCACTGGTTGAAATGCTCGTCACACATGGCAGCCTGCTTGCACAGCCAGGTCAGGTTGTGTCCGTCATACAGCTTGTGCTTCTTGAACAGCAGATACCCCTTAAGTGCCTTTTCGATACACTGCTGGCAGTGAAATGCCGCAGAATTGTAGCACCTTGTGTCCTTGATGAGATTCTTGGCAGCGAGAAAGTCAAGATTGGCGTGGAACAGCCAGTCAAAGTACCTTCTGCTGTCGCTTTCTCTATAACTTCTCCCCATAAATATAAGCTCCTGTATTATGAATTTTCCATGCAAATGATCCGATGTCGTTCTTGAACTGTTCCCATTCCGACTGACTGTACAGAACAAGATCGTAAGGAATGTCGCTGTCGATCTGCATGTAAAGGCGGCATTCGAGTTCACCAACGCTTTCATCACCGTCAGGAACGATGACCACCAGCTTGAATCCTACAAGATCGCCTTCCGTATTTACCTTGTTGCTTACCAGAATAATGCTCAGCGGATCACAGATCCGTCTGATCTCATCAACTGTCCTGTTAATTAACTGATTATCACTCATATCATAAAATTCCTTTCAGGAATGCTGCAGCAGAAGATCCTGCTGCAATTTTTTTAATGAAACACTGATTAAATCGTCAGTCCGGCTTCGACGGACTGACGGGTGAGGAGATACGGGGCTTCGCCCCGTGCCCCAGGCTGATTTATGAATAAATCAGCCTATCCTTAACTGTTTCTCCGTTTATCATTACAAAATCAGGCGAGCTCATTACGTCAAGCGGATCGGAACTGTAGAGCTGAATGTCTGCGTCCTTCCCCTTTTCAATGCTTCCCACCCTGTCTGAAATGCCGCATATCTCAGCTGCGTTCACAGTGACCGCACGAAGCGCCTCGTCACGGTCGAGTCCGCCTTTTACAGCAAGCGCTGCATTAAGAGCCAGATACTGTACCGGCACCACCGGATGATCGGTGCAGATGGCGACCTTCACTCCGTTTTTATGAAGCACACCGGCAGTTTTTATGTCCTGACCTGCAAGTTCCGGCTTTGACCGATCCCCTATGACCGGACCGATGACCGCACATGCACCGTCTTCAGCAAGAAGATCAGCGATCTTATGTGCCTCGGTCGCATGTATGAGAACCGTGTCCAGTCCGTACTGCTTCGAAATGCGCACTGCCGTGAGAATGTCATCAGCACGGTGGCAGTGGAAATGTGCCTTTATCTCCTTTTTCAGAAGCGGCACCGTTGCGTCAAGCTTGGCGTCGAACTCCGGAAGATCGTTGTTTTCGCTGTCCTTCTCGTAATCATTAAGATCATCGAGATATTTTTTCGCCTTGACAAGATGCTCCCTTATAAGTCCGGCTGTGGCCATTCTTGTAACCGGAGTCTCGTCACGGTCATTGTATGCCGTTTTCGGATTTTCACCGAGCGCAAACTTCATACCGGCGTTTTTTATCATCATCTTCTCGATGCGCCTGCCGTTCGTCTTAAGCGCACATATAACGCCGCCGATGGCATTTGCACTCCCCGGAGAGCTCAGTACCGTCGTCACGCCGGCCTCCCTGGCCTCCTCAAAACAGAAGTCAAAAGGATTGATACCGTCTGCCGCCAGAAGATTCGGTGTTACCGGATCAGTTTCCTCATTGCAGTCGTCAGCCTCGAAACCGAGCGCATTTCCGACTATTCCGAGATGAGTGTGTGCGTCAATGAATCCCGGGATAAGAAGCCTTCCGCCTGCGTCGATATCAGATGATGAAACTTTCGTCTCACCGGCACCCGTACCGGTTATTTTTCCGTTTTCAATGCTCACCCAGCCGTTTTCGATAACTGTACCGCACTTATCCATCGTGCAGATCCTTGCGTTGTAAATTATCAGTGGTATCACCTTATTTCCTTCCGACGATGCTTATTATCTCATCACAGATAAGCTCCGGTGTCCTGTCTGCGTTCACCGTCAGCGTGGAGTTTTTCAGATAGATATCGTGTCTTTTGTCAAAGATCTCATGAAGCTGATCCTTTGTGTTGTTTGCCACCAGCGGACGGTGCGGGTCGTCCTTTATTCTGTCATAGCATACTTCAAAAGGAATGTCGAGGAAGAAAACTGTTCCGTTCTCCCTTGCGATGCGCGCACTGTTGTCATTAATAATAGTACCGCCGCCGCAGGCAACCACTGAATTTTCAGCAGACAGATCCTTTACGGCTTTTGCTTCCTTTTCCCTGAAATATTCTTCACCCTTCGAAGCGAAGATCTCGGGAATGGACATCTTTTCAGTTTCCTCGATGTAGTCGTCAAGATCAGTAAACTTAAGACCTGTTTTCTGTGCGAAAAGCTTTCCTACAGTTGATTTTCCGCATCCCATAAACCCGCAGAGATAGATCGTCATTTAAACTCCCCCGCAATTATCTTATTGGTCTTTTCAATGATTTCCTGTACCTGTGCCTCGGTGTAGGATGAGCCGTTCCAGATCTCGTGAGCCTTTACTGCCTGGTAAACGAGCATTGCAGTACCGTTCACAGCAGTCTTGCCGAACGATTCAGCTATCTGAAGGAGCTTTGTCTTTACAGGATTGTAAACAGCGTCAAACACGCCGCCGCATCTGCCGATAAGTTCAGTAGAAACCGGGCATGCGTCCGTCTTAGGATACATTCCGACAGGAGTAGCGTTTACGATGAGATCAAAAGAGCCGTTGATGCTGTCGATGAGCTTTACGTAGATCTTGCTGTCAGGAGCGAGAAAATGGATCTCGTCGGTAAGAGCAGCTGCTGCCTGTGCAGCTTCCGGAATTATGCCGATAGTAAGCTCCGCACCGTGAAGTGCAGCCTCGATTGCCATCATTCTTCCGACACCGCCGCATCCTGCAAGAAGCACCCTTCCTGAAAGATTAAGGTTCTTCGCCTTTACTGAAAGAAGGAATCCGTCACAGTCAGTGTTGTAGCCGACAGCCTTTCCGTCCCTGTTGTGAACACAGTTTACTGAATTGTAACGCTTGGCTGAAGCATCAAGTTCATCAACGTAAGGAATGATATCTCTTTTATAAGGGATAGTAATGTTGTAGCCGTTGAGCTTCCTGAGATCATTCATTCTGTCCGCAAAGTTTTCAGCAGGGATATCAGTACAGTCGTACTCAGCCTCTATTCCGCTTATCTTAAAAAGTTCATCGTGAATAAAAGGCGACATTGAATGTCCGAGAGGATGGCCTATTAATGTGTATTTCTGCATTTTAAACGATCCTTTCAAATTTATTTATTTTATGCAGGGACCGGAGAACTGTCATCACAGTTCCCGGCAATATGTTCAGACTATCAGAACTCAGCGTTTTCGATCGATTCGGCAGTGTCACAGTTGAATGCTGTCACGTCTTCAAGAGTCTTCTTTACAAGACCTGTAAGTGTTCTGCCAGGTCCGAGTTCGATGTATTTGTCAAAACCGGCTTCCTTTACAGCAGCGAGTTCATCGGTAAAGAGAACAGGGGAAACAACATGCTTTGCAAGAAATGAAGGCATGTCAGAGAAATCAGTAAGTTCAGCACCGAGAAGGTTTGAGAAGAACTTTACTGAAGGAGCGTTAAACTTAATGTCCTTTATTTTCTCATGGAATTCCTCGCTTGCCGGCTTCATGATCTCAGAATGGAAAGCTGATTCCGTCTTGAGCACGGCCACTCTTGCCTTGAGTTCGGCAAACTTTTCACACGCCTTGTCAACAGCAGGGCTTTCGCCTGCAATTACAGTCTGTGCAGGTGAGTTGTAGTTTACAGGAACTACATATCCGTCAACAGATTCGCACACTTCACGTACCTGGTCTGCTGTGAGCTTGAGAATAGCAGCCATTTTTCCGTCTGTTACGGAAGCGACTCTGTCAAAAGCCTCTGCACGGGCCTTTATTACTCTGAAACCGTCTTCGGGGGAAAGCATGCCTGATGCCACGAAAGCGGCGTATTCGCCGAGTGAGTGACCTGCAACGGCGTCAAACTTAAGGCCGTTCTTCTTTGCAGCCTCAAAGCACATAAGCTCCATGGCCATGATAGCAGGCTGTGCGTATACGGTTCTTGAAAGTTCAGTAAAGCTTTCGTCGAAGCATACCTTTTCAAGATCGTAGCCGAGGATCTCTGATCCTGTCTTCATTACTGCAGCAGCTTCAGGATATTTTTCAAAAATGTCCTTACCCATTCCTGCGTACTGTGCACCCTGGCCTGCAAATAGAATTATGTTCATAAATGATTGTCCTTCCTTATAGTTATATTGCACTATTTTCAATATGCTCTGTACATCAAATTTTACAGAACCTTTAAACTTGATCTGATTTAACAGCATTGCATTGCTGTCCGGTTGCAAATTTTTCAAAAATAGTATAAAATAGAGGTTGATTAGTGTTTACTCATGGAATATATTTGCAAAGATCTGCTAAGATCAGACCACATTTATAATCATAACACAAAACTACTGATAATACAATCTATATACAGGGGGAAATTTTGTTGCAGGGAATAAAAATTTCAGGCATTGCTTCGTATGTCCCGGAGACCGTCATTGAAAACAATGATTTCACATCATTCATCGAAACAAACGACGAATGGATAACAACACGTACAGGAATAAAGACCAGACACTGTGCGATGAACACGCCTACATGGAAAATGGGCTCCACCGCTGCTGAAAAAGCTATAGATGCCTCAGGCATCTCCCGTGATGAGATAGATCTCATAATATGCACAACAGTAACGCCGGACACACTCATACCTTCGACCGCATGTCTCATTCAGAAAGAACTCGGCATGGAAGGCTGCATGGCATTTGATATAAACTGCGCATGTTCCGGCTTTGTCTACGCAGTTGACATGGCCCAGAAATACATCGCAGCCGGTTCAGCGCGAAACGTTCTTGTAATAAGCACTGAATCGCTTTCAAAGGTTGCGGACTACACTGACCGTTCATCATGCATTCTTTTCGGTGACGGTTCCGCAGCTGCAGTTATTTCGCCGGCAGACACGGAATACAGCAGTTTTCTCGGCGCTGACGGCAGAGGCTCAGGCTTTCTTAAAGCTTCAAGCGTTCATCCGGTGACCCATCCTCTTTTCGCAGCAAAGGGCATAGAACCGAAAACTGATGAAAATGACCACGGTCAGCTTTTCCAGGACGGAAAGGAAGTTTACAAATTCGCTGTGGCTGCAATGCCGATGATAATCGAAAAGGTTATAGAAAAAGCAGGTCTTACTGTTAATGACATAGACCGTATCGTCCCGCACCAGGCAAATGTCCGCATAATCCAGACAGCTGCCTCAAGACTGGGACTTCCGATGGAAAAATTCTTTCTCAACATTGAGAAATACGGAAACACATCAAGCGCAAGCATTCCGATAGCACTTACAGAAGCTGTCGGCAGCGGCATAATAAAAAGAGGCGACAGGATCGTACTCGCAGGTTTCGGCGCAGGACTCACCTACGGTGCAGTCTGTCTGAAATACTGATAAAACAAAATAACAAGGAAAAACGGAGGATCAGACAATGGCACGTACAGCAATTATCACAGGAGCAGCCCAGGGTATCGGCGCTGCGATCGCAAGAAGACTCGCTAAGGACGGTATCAACATCGCTGTCAACTGCATCAATCAGGAACAGGTAGACACACAGGGCAATAAACTTGCAGAAGAACTCCGCAGCTACGGTGTTGAAGCAGAATGCTTCATTGCGGACGTATCTGACTACGACCAGTGCGGAAAAATGGTCGATGCTGTAAAGGAACGTTTCGGCACGATTGACTGCCTCGTAAACAACGCAGGTATCACACGTGACGGACTTCTCGTCAGAATGTCAGAAGAAAACTACGACAGCGTTATCGCAGTAAACCAGAAGAGTGTTTACAACATGATGAAGCACGTAAGTGCTGTAATGATCAAGCAGAAGGGCGGCAGAGTAGTAAGTCTTTCATCAGTTGCAGGCGTACACGGCAACCCGGGTCAGTTCAACTATTCAGCTTCAAAGGCTGCTATAATCGGTATGACAAAGTCAGCTGCCAAGGAACTCGGTTCAAGAAACATCAACGTAAACGCAGTTGCTCCGGGATTTATCGAAACACCGATGACTGACAAGCTCACTGACGAACAGAAGAAGGGCATCCTCAGCGCTGTTGCAATGAGAAGATACGGTAAAGCTGAAGAAGTGGCAAACGTTGTTGCGTTCCTTCTTTCAGACGATGCTTCATATGTTACAGGCCAGGTCATCGAGATCTCAGGCGGACTTTCAATGTAATTCAGCTGAATTTCGTTTCAGCTTTCTCTCAGGAAACGAAACCGGTATTCCGGATCCACAGATGTTTCCCCTAAGGAAACGCTGATTTATTCATAAATCAGCGTGGGGCTTCGGGGCGAAGCCCCGTAAATCCCATCTCCGGAAATCCGGCGAAGCCGGATTTCCGATTAAATCAGTGTTTCCCTAAATTTTAGTTTTGTAAGGAGATGTAATTTTTGAGGCGAGTAGTAATTACAGGAATGGGTACAGTAAACTCACTTGGAAAGAATAAAGATGAGTTCTGGGACAGCATCTCGCAGGGCAGACTCGGATTTTCATACGTTGACAAATTCGATGTTTCAGATTTTGACGTTAAGATCGTAAGCCAGGTAAAGGACTTTGTACCTGACGAATGTATAGACAAAAAGGAACAGCGCCGTACAGACCGTTTCACACAGTTTGCCGTTACAGCAGCTAAGGAAGCTATGCGTGACTGCGGTTCTGACCTTAAGGATCTTGATCCGTACAGAGTCGGTGTTATCATCGGCTGCGGTATCGGCGGTCTTGAACTCACAACTGAAGAACATAAAAAATATCTCGAAAAAGGTCCCGGCAAGATCTCAGTATTCTACGTTCCTATGATGATCGGCAACATGGCCGCAGGTACTATTGCCATGAAGACAGGCTTCAAGGGCGACAACTTCGCTACAGTAACAGCCTGTGCATCATCAACACACGCTATCGGCGAAGCTTTCAGAAAGATCAAGGACGGATACTTGGACGCTGCACTCTGCGGCGGTACTGAAAGCTGCATCACAAAGTTCGCTCTCGGCGGGTTCAACAACATGAAGGCTCTTTCAAGATCGACAGACCTCGAAAGATGCTCCATTCCGTTCGACAAGGAAAGAAACGGATTCGTCCTCGGCGAAGGAAGCGCAGTACTCGTGCTTGAAGAGTACGAACACGCAAAGGCAAGAGGCGCAAAGATATACGCTGAGATCGCAGGATACGGTGCAACAGGCGACGCATACCACATGACATCACCTTCACCGGAAGGCGATGCAGCTGCACGCGCAATGGTGAACGCTTACACCGAAGCAGGTCTTAAGGCTGAGGATGTCCTTTACGTCAATGCACACGGCACATCAACAGGTCTTAACGACAAGTACGAAACAACAGCGATCAAAAAGGCTTTCGGCGCACACGCTGCAAACCTTAAGATAAATTCAACAAAATCAATGCTCGGTCATCTTCTCGGTGCCGCAGGAGCAGTTGAAGCAGTTGCCACTGCTCTCCAGATGAAGAACGGCCTCATCCATCAGACTGCAGGCTACAAAGTCCCTGATGAAGAATGCGACCTTTTCTACTGCACCGAAGGCAATATCAAGACTGAGATAAAGGCTGCCATTTCCAACTCACTCGGATTCGGCGGTCACAATGCAACACTGTGCTTCAAGTCAGTAGAATAATCGTTGGAGGACGTTATGGCAGATAACAGAATTTGCAGTCTCACATTTGCTGAGATCAAAGAACTTGCGGAACTCGTTTCCGAAAAAAAGCTTGGTAAAATAGAAATCAAAAACGGTGAAAGCTCAATTGTCATCGAAGACAAAAAGCTCCCTCATGTGCCTCCGGCACCTCCTGCTATGCCGTCAGTACCATCCGGTATCCCGGCACAGCCGGCATCTGTTCCGGCAGTACAGAACCAGGATTCAGCAAAGGCAGGACCGGCTGAAGAAGCTGTAAAGGGTAATGTTGTAAAGGCACCGATCGTAGGTACATTCTACGCTTCACCTTCACCGGACAAGCCGGCATTCGTCAAAGTCGGCGACCATATAAAGAAGGGTGACGTTATTTTCATAGTTGAATCAATGAAGCTCATGAACGAGATCCAGAGCGAATTTGAAGGAACTGTTGAAAAGATACTCGTGGACAACGCATCTGCTGTCGAATACGACCAGCCGATCATGATCATAAAATAAAAAGGGGATAAAAATATGAGCATACTTATGGATCAGGAACAGATCAAGGGCATTATCCCTCACAGAGATCCGTTCCTCCTTATAGACGAAATAGTTGAAATGGAACCGGGCAGAAGAGTTGTTGCAAGAAAATACATCAAGCCTGATGATTTCTGGTTCCGCGGCCACTTTCCTGAAAAGCCTGTAGTACCGGGCGTTCTCATCATCGAGATGCTTGCACAGGCAGGTGCCGTTTCAATGCTCTCACTCGACGAGCACAAGGGCAAGATAGGCTTCCTCGGCGGCGTTGACAAGGCCAAGTTCAGAAGAATGGTAGTTCCGGGCGACGTTCTCACACTCGAAGTTGAAATCATCAAGATCAAGGGACCTGTAGGCGTTGGAAAAGCAGTTGCTCATGTTGACGGCGAAAAGGCCGTAACAGCTGAGATCTCCTTTGTTTTAAAATAATATAAATGGAGCATAACAGAATGTTCAGAAAAATATTAATAGCCAACCGCGGCGAGATCGCGGTCAGGATCATCAGGGCATGCCGTGAACTCGGTATCCGCACAGTTGCAGTATATTCAACAGCTGACAAAAGCTCGCTGCATGCACAGATAGCAGATGAAGCTGTATGTATCGGTCCTGCTGATTCATCAAAGAGCTATCTCAACATAGAAGCCATTATCTCAGCATGCATGATCACAGGTGCTGATGCCGTTCATCCGGGTTTCGGTTTTCTTTCCGAAAACTCAAAGTTTGCAAGAATATGCGAAAAGTGCGGCATCACATTCATCGGTCCTTCACCTGAATCCATCGACATGCTCGGCGACAAGGCAAATGCCAAAAAGACCATGGAAGATGCCGGTGTTCCGGTAATTCCGGGATCAAAGGGTGAAATAAAAACACTGGACGAAGCCCGTGAACTTGCTGAAAAGATAGGCTATCCGGTACTCATAAAAGCTGCTGCCGGCGGCGGCGGACGCGGTATCAGGATCGTAAACAGTTCCGATGAACTTGAAGCACAGATAACTGCAGCCAAGCAGGAATCGATGAACTTCTTCAGCGACGACGCCGTATATCTTGAAAAGTTCATTGAACGCCCGCGCCACGTTGAAATACAGATCGTTGCCGACAAGGCCGGTCACATTGTACACCTCGGCGAACGTGACTGCTCTCTCCAGAGAAGGCATCAGAAAGTCATCGAGGAAAGCCCGAGCCCTGTAATGACGGAAGAACTCCGTGCAAAGATGGGCAAAGCGGCAGTTACAGCTGCAAAGGTAAGCAATTACTACAATGTAGGTACAATCGAATTCCTTGTGGACAAGAACGGCGACTTCTACTTCATGGAAATGAACACAAGAATTCAGGTCGAGCACCCGATAACCGAATTCGTTACAGGTGTTGACCTTGTAAAGACACAGATAAAAATAGCAGCCGGTGAAGATCTCGGCTTCACTCAGGACGACATAAAGCTCAGAGGACATGCGATCGAATGCCGTATCAACGCTGAGTGTCCTGAAAAGAATTTCAGACCTTGTCCGGGCGTCATAACAGCACTCTACACACCGGGCGGTCCGGGCGTAAGAGTGGACAGTGCTGTTTACCAGGGCTATGCGATCACTCCTTACTATGACTCCATGATCTCAAAGCTTATCGTTTACGGAAACACCCGTGAGGAAGCTATAAAGAAAATGTCATGGGCACTCTCCGAATTCATAGTAGGCGGTATAGATACAAACATCGAGTTCCAGCTCGACCTCATCAGAAATGAGACCTTCGGAAGCGGAGCCTACGATGTTGGTTTTATAGAAAAATTTCTTGAACAGAGATAAAGCAAGCGAAGACTTGTACAAAGGAGCCATAAAAGATGTTTGAAGATATCTTTCAAGTCGTAAAGACCAGATTTAACGGCGGTAACAGGGAAAAGGAACAGGATGTCGTATCAGACACGACCATACCTGAAAACATCATTTTCAAGTGCCCGAGATGCAGGACCACTCTTTTTGAGGACGACTACATCAGAAACAACAAGGTTTGTCCTTCATGCAATTACCACGGACGGCTTTCTGCAAGAGAAAGGATAAAGATCACAGCTGACAAGAATTCTTTCACTGAATTCGACAAGGACATGATAAGCAAAAACCCTATAGAATTTCCGGGGTACGAAAAAAAGCAGGAGGCTCTTCGTTCACAGACAGGGTTAAGCGACGCGGTCATCACAGGCGAATGCCGTATCAGAAAGATACGTGTTGTCATAGCGGTAATGGATGCGTCCTACATGATGGCTTCAATGGGAAGCGTTGTCGGTGAAAAGATCACACGCGCCATTGAGTACGCAACGGAAAACAAACTTCCTTTCATCGCTTTCACAGCATCAGGAGGCGCAAGAATGCAGGAAGGTATGGTATCACTCATGCAGATGGCCAAGACATCAGGTGCTGTTGCAAGACACGGCGATGCAGGCCAGCTCTACATCACTGTCCTCACTGATCCGACCACAGGCGGTGTTACAGCTTCATTTGCATCCCTCGGTGATATCATCATTGCAGAACCGAAGGTACTTGTAGGATTTGCCGGCAGACGTGTTATTGAAGGCACCATCAAGCAGAGACTTCCTGATGATTTCCAGCTCGCTGAATTCCAGCTTGAAAAGGGATTTGTTGACATGATTGCTGAGAGAAAGAAAATGAGAAGCGTGCTTTCTCACCTTATGATCCTCAACAATTACCGTCCTGAAGAGATATAACGCAAAGCGGAGGACTTAAAGAGATCATGAACGACACCGAAAATACACTTACACCGTGGGAACGTCTCCAGCTTATAAGACTCAAGGAACGTCCTACAATAAATGACTACATCCCGCATATTTTTGACGAGTTCTACGAGCTCCACGGCGACCGCTGCTACGGCGATGACGCAGCAGTACTGTGCGGACTTGCAATGCTTGAGGGAAAGCCTGTGACTGTCATTTCACACGTCAAGGGAAGAAACTTAAACGAAAACAAGAAAGTAAACTTCGCCATGCCTCATCCGGAAGGCTACAGAAAGGCTCTGAGACTCGCAAAACAGGCTGAGAAATTCGGCAGACCTGTTATATGCTTTATAGACACACCGGGCGCATTCTGCGGCATAGAAGCCGAGGAGCGCGGTCAGGGTGAAGCAATAGCAAAAAGCATATGCGAATTCATGGAACTGAAGACTCCTGTAATTTCAGTAGTCCTCGGCGAAGGCGGAAGCGGCGGTGCCCTTGCCTTCGGCGTCTGCGATGAGCTTGCCATGCTTTCAAATGCAATTTATTCAGTTATCTCACCGCGAGGCTTTGCAAGCATTCTCTGGAAGGATGCCACAAGGGAAAAGGACGCCTGCAACATGATGAAGATCACAGCTGAAGACATGCTCAGACTTGGTGTTGCAGAGCACATAATTGACGAGCCGCTTGGCGGTGCACACATCGATTTGTGCAAAACTGCTGAAAGCATCAAAGAATATTTGTTAAATGTTATAGCAGAAAAATCCCAAAAAAGTATTGACGTTTTACTGAATGAACGATATACTAAGTTTAGAAAAATCGGCGAGTTTGAAATCAGACAAAAAGAAGAACTCCTCGGAAATGAATAACAGCTTATTTTGGTGATTAACGCCATTATAATAAAAACACTAAAAAACACATACGGAGGACATAATAATGGTTTTTGACAAACTTAAGGAAATTATTGCAGACCAGTTAGACGCTGACGCAGAATCAATCACAATGGAATCTTCTATCACAGATGATCTTCATGCAGATTCACTCGACGTTGTTGATCTCATCATGACTATCGAAAGCGAATTTGACATCGAATTCCCTGACAGTGATGTTGAAGCTATCAAAACTGTAGGCGATATCGTAAACTACATCGAAGCTAACGCAGCAGAATAAAAAAATGTTCACCCGACATAAAAAGTCGGGTGATATTGATTTTTAAAAGGGGCAGGTCCGCAGAATAATGAAAGGATCTTTAATGAAGAAAGTAGAAGAAAAAGCATTGATCTTCAGTACTTTCACTTCTGTACTTTTGTCATTTGCAGTTGTAATCGGCGCTGTTGCTCTGATCACGCTCAGGACAAAGCAGAATCGTGACTACGATGAAAAGTGGAAAGATTATGATGAATGCGGCGTATAAAAATAAAAAAAACAGTTCACATACTCCGGCAGGAAATATGTGAACTGTTTTTTTATCTTCCGCGCTTGGTGTTTCTGCGCTTTCCGTCCATGTTCTTTTTAAGGTCACTCATTTTTTCCTCACTGCTCTGCTTAAAGCGTGAGAGCATGTCTTCAAATGAGCTGCTGCCGCTCTCCTGTGATCTTGGTGCCTGCTGCGGGCGGAACTGAGGAGGCTGTGAAGATCCTCCGTCCTGCGGAGCACTGCCTTCCCTGTTATCCCTGTAGCCGCGCTGCGGTCCCCGGTTTTCAAAATTTCTCTGAAAACCGTTTCTGTCATTTCTCTGACCCTGAGGTCTTGGTGATCTCGGAGCAGCATCGTCAGACATTGCTTTCTTTATTGAAAGGCTCATCTTGCCGTTTTCGTCAGTGCTCAGGACCTTGACCTTTACTTCCTGGCCCTCAGTGAGATGGTCCTTTATCTCTTTTACAAAGGTATTGGCAACCTCAGAAATGTGCACCATACCTACATATACCTTACCGTCAGTGTTTATCTCAACAAAAGCACCGTATGCAGCAATATTGCGCACCCTGCCGTCGTAGATCTTTCCTGTTTCAAGCGACATATAAAAAATTTATCCTCCTGGTTAGTTTCTCGATGTATCATAAAATCTGATCTCGTTCGGATAAGCGTAGTTCATATTTTCAATAGCCAGCTTTTCCTTGTAGCTGTTTATATCATCAGCATTGAACAAACGCTGATATTCCTCGTTCTGGCTTTTCATTTCTTCCGTTTTCATTTCAAGCTCATGAAGCTCTTCACGCTTTTCCGCAAGGGTAGCCTGTGTGGAGATAATTGAACCGAAACACGCAAGTCCCGTTATGATCATGATAGTCACAATAACGCTCTTGAAAACGTCTTTTTCATCTTTTTTCTTGTTTTTAGCCATGTGACATCACTCTCCTTTACGATGATCTGTTATTGATGATCTTATAGCCACACGTAAAAATCAGTTTTTCGTTTACTATAATATCTTATTATACTACAAATCTTTCTGTCATTCAAGGGTTTTACGAATATTTTCTGTTACTCACTGTACACGATTCTTGCTATATCAACAGTCTGCTTTGCATCACGCGAATAGAAATCCGCTCCGATCTTTTCAGCAAATTCAGGAGTGAGTACGGCTCCGCCTACAACGACTCTGATATCCGGTCTGCGTTCCTTCACAAGCTTTATGGTCTCCTCCATAGATTTAAGTGTCGTGGTCATGAGGGCTGAAAGACCCACAAGCTTAACGTCTTCCGGTGCTGCAGCCTCTGCAACTGCTTCATATTCGACATCACGGCCAAGATCAATAACTTCGTAGCCGTAGTTTTCAAGCAGCACTTTCACGATGTTCTTGCCTATGTCGTGTATGTCGCCCTTTACAGTAGCAAGAACGACCTTTCCCTTTGATACCTTTTCACTGTCCGCCGGCATCTTTGACTTGATTACCTCGAAAGCCGCCTGTGCAACTCCGGCTGAAAGGATGAGCTGCGGAAGGAAGATGGCACCCTTTTCAAAATCCGCTCCCGCCTTGTCGAGCGCAGGTATCAGAACTTCATCGATGATCTGCATAGCATCAGTTGTTTCCAGAAGTTTTTCAGTTATACGCGCACCGTCCTGTTTAAGGCCGCTCTGCACCGCATACATAAGTCCCTCCGGTGTTGCCTCCAGTGCGTTCGACGGAGGCGGTGCAGCCTGCGGGGAAGCAGTGTTGTATGCTGCAATGTATTCGCGTGAATCCCTGTCTATGTTGGCGAGCACCTTGTAGGCACGCACTGCACCTGCGATTACCGCAATATTCGGATTGATGATAGGAAGATCAAGTCCGTTTGCAAGACAGATCTGAAGGAACGAACTTGTTATGAGCTCACGGTTCGGCAGTCCGAAAGATATGTTTGAAACACCGAGTGCAGTTTTAAGTCCGAGTTCGTGCTTTACCCTGTGGACTGAGTTTACCGTTACCATTGCCGCTGCCTGTTCCGTCGAAGCTGTCATGGTAAGACAGTCGATAAAGACATCGCGCTTCGGTATGCCGATGGCTGTCGCTCTGTCGAGTATCCTCTTAGCTATCGCAAAACGTTCCTCAACAGTTGCCGGAATGCCGTTCTTGTCAAGGGTAAGTCCGAGCACACAGGCACCGTACTTCTTAACTATCGGAAGGATCTTACGAAGTGATTCCTCCTCACCGTTTACCGAGTTTACTATCGGCTTTCCGTTGTATACCCTTAATGCAGCCTCAAGTACCTCCGGAATGGTGGAATCCACCTGAAGCGGAAGGTCAGTAACACCCTGAAGTGCCTTGACCGTGCGCACCATCATCGCCTTTTCGTCTATGTCCGGAAGGCCTACGTTGACGTCAAGAATGTCGGCACCGGCATTCACCTGCTCGATGGCCTGACCGAGAATGTAGTTTATGTCGTTGTTTACAAGTGCTTCCTTGAAACGCTTCTTGCCTGTCGGATTGATCCTTTCGCCGATTATTCTCGGCTGGTCTATAACGACAGTTCTTGAAGCGGAGCAGATCGCTGTCGGTATCTCTGAGCCGCATGTTACTTCCTCTTTTCGCGGAACGAACTTCTTTCCTGCAAGCACCTTTTTAAGTTCAGCTATGTACGCCGGCGAAGTTCCGCAGCATCCGCCGAGGATCTTTACGCCAAGATCAGCAAACTTAACGACAGTGGCAGCGAAATCTTCCGCATTTACATTGTAGCGTCCGGTGACCGGGTCAGGAAGTCCGGCATTCGCCTTGGCTATAAGAGGAATATGGGTCCAGTGCGATATCTCCTCAACGATAGGAATGAGTTCGGCAGGACCGAGCGAACAGTTTACACCGACTGCATCGGCTCCGAGAGCTGTAAGCGAAAGTGCCATTGCGGAACAGGAACATCCTGTAAACGTTCTTCCGTTAAGTTCAAAACTCATTGTACACATTACCGGCTTGTCGGAGTTTTCCTTTGCTGCAAGAAGGGCGGCACGCATCTCGGTAAGATCAGTCATCGTCTCGATAACGATAAGGTCGGCATCTTTTCCGGCGCGGACTATTTCGGCAAAGACATCGTACGCTTCTTCAAATGAAAGATCTCCGCCCGGTTCCATGAGTCTTCCGAGAGGACCTACGTCAAGTGCGGCATAGGCTTCCTTACCGCTCTTTTCTATAGCACGCTTAAGATTTGCGATTCCGGCTCCCACTACCTCATCTACGGTATAGCCGCTTTCTTCAAGCTTGTACCTGTTTGCACCGAAAGTATTGGAGTAGAGTATCATGCTTCCGGCATCAAGGAACATACCGTGTATCTTTTCAAGCACTTCAGGTGAAGTCAGATTGAGCAGTTCCGGTATTTCACCCGTTTCAACACCAAGATCAAGAAATGTTGTTCCCATTCCTCCGTCAAGAAAGACAAATTCATTTTTTTCAAGTAGTTTTCTGAAATCCACAGTGGAGCCCCTTTCTTCTGAGCGAACATCCTTCAAAGGAACGGCATTCAGCGCATCCCATACGTTTTTTTTCAACCGGATCTTCCGAAATTCCGATCACGGCAGTGACCGATTTCATCGGAGACATCATATTTTCTTTCTGGAGCACTATTCCCGCAGTCTTTCCGGCATTCAGCACGTTCAGCAGTTTCGGCTGAACGGTAAGCGGAAGATCTCCGTATCCGGGCGAGTAACGCCACGTAAAGAATTTTCCGGGGAGACTCTTCCTTATTTCCTCTTCCGCAAGATCTGCAGCCTGTTCTGCAGCAGCACTGGCAAGAGCATCTGTCATCACGCTCTTTGCCATGTCAGTTATCTGAAGACGGCGTATGAGCATGTCTACATCAGCACCGACAGTAGCAGCAAACAGTGCAGCGTATTCACATCCTTCAAGATGCTCTGAAAGATCTTTTCCCTCTAAAACGAGTCCGTTTTCAAGGGCCAGAGGAAAAAATCCGTTTATCCTGAAAACACGGTACACGCAAACCGGCCGTATTGTTTCAAGCAGCTTCCGTTCACACTCTTCAAGTTCCGAAAGTGCAGTATCGCTTATGGCGCCGCCCTTATATGACATATATCTGAGAGCCTGCTCTCTGTCGATCTGTTCAATTTTTATCATTACACATTACCATTTTCAAATTATACACCTGCAGTTACAGTAAAAACTGATCCGGCTCTGCCGGAATCTGTACGTTTTTCGTGCTGATCTGCGCAGTCAGCGTTTCTGGTCATACGCTTATATTATACCATAACAGCAGGGCAATATCAATGCTGGCAGAGGCGGCGGCAGCGGGGAATTTTACGTCCGGACAGCATCTGATGCCGTTTTATATCAATTATTTGTCTTATTATAGCACTATGATAACCATTATTGTGTCTTTCTTATGTTTTCATATTGACTTAGTACAGTTTTTTTCATATAATTTAAGTATAGTCGTGTATTTTATATAAAGTTGTATTTATTTTTGGCAGCTTTGAAAATACACATTTGTTTGATTGTATTGTAAGTGTAAAGTTATTTGAAAACGGAGATGGATTGAATGAAAAGGAACAGACAGATTGCCTCGCTTCTGCTTGCATCTTCAATGATGCTCTGCAGCATTCCCGATGTGACCCTTCCTGTAAAAGCAGCAGGAACTTCATCGGAAAACCTTGCGCCATGCATAAAAGCTGACGTAAACAAGCAGAAATTCTCACACAATGAATGGACCGGCAAAAACGGTGCGGAAGATGTTTTCGGCATCAACCGTGAAGAAGCAGCAGTAACACTCATCCCTTACCAGGACACCGCAGCCGCAGCTGCAGCAGTATGGGATTACAACGCACGCGAAGACTCTGCCTATCTGCAGATGCTCACACGCGAAGCAGGCGGCAAATGGGATCTCACAGTGGTACAGAACCAGCAGCAGGCTGATTCGTACCTGAAAGACGGCTTTATGAACCCTGACTACAACTCATCCGGCGGATCATGGAAGAGCGTTTCAATGCCTGACAGCTGGACACGTCAGGGATTCGACTTCTCTATCTACACAAACGTAGGTGAACCGTGGCAGAGCAGATACGACGGCAACGTACCTGTTCCGAATGCTCCGACAAACTACAACCCGGTAGGTCTCTACAGAAAGAAATTCACCCTTGACCCTCAGATGACCGAAAACAACAGGAGAGTATGCATTCAGTTCGACGGCGTTGAATCAGCCTACTATGTATATGTGAACGGAAAAGAAGTAGGCTACAGCGAGGACACATTCAGCCCTCATAAATTCGATATCACCGATTATCTTACAAGCGGGGAGAACACACTCGCAGTCAAGGTGCACAAATTCTGCGACGGTACCTGGTTCGAGGATCAGGACATGATCTACGACGGCGGTATTTTCCGTGACGTATTCCTTACAAGTGAACCGCTCGTAAAAATTGCAGACTATACGGTAAAGACTGATCTTGACGATTCATACACAAATGCGACCGTACAGATCTCGGCAGATATCCGCAACAACTCAAAGACAGACCAGTCAGGCTGGAGCGTAAAGGCTGAGATTCTTGATGAATCCGGCACAAATATCGTTCCTGATGCCGCAATTTCAGTTGACTCGGTCGCTTCAGGAAAAACAGGCACATTCAAGAGCGATATAAAAGTAAATTCACCGAAGCTCTGGTCTGCTGAAAAGCCGAACCTGTACGCTCTTGTTCTCACACTCACTGACGGACAGGGCAATGCGGTTGAAACAGTTTCAATGCAGCTCGGCTTCAGGGAAGTAAACTTCACACCGGTTCAGGTAGACGGTTCGTACAAGCGTACCACAAACAGCTTTGAACCGATCAGAATAAACGGCAAACGCCTTCTCCTCAAGGGCGTAAACAGGCACGACACCGACCCGTTCCACGGCAAGGCTGTCACCCAGGAGTGTCTCGAGGAAGATGTACGCCTGATGAAGAACTACAACGTAAATGCCATCAGAACATCTCACTACAGCAATGACTCGTACCTGTACTGGCTGTGCAACAAGTACGGTCTGTACATGATGGCTGAGACAAACATGGAATCCCATGCCCTCATGAACAACAACGACGCCAAGGGTCTGTTCTACGAACTCGGCATGGACAGAACAAATACAACTTTTGAGCGTCTCAAGAACAATCCTTCCATCGTCGCATGGTCTATCGGTAACGAAATGGCATACACGGGCGACCCGAACGCATCAAAAGGTATATTCCGCGACATGATCTGGTACTTCAAGAAGAACGACGGATCGCGTCCTGTACACAGTGAAGGTCAGGGCGACGCAATGGGCGTTGACATGGCAAGCAACATGTATCCGGGACAGAGCGGTATAAGGAACCGCGCCGGAAAAGGAAAAATGCCTTACGTTTTGTGTGAATACGTTCACGCAATGGGCAACTCGGTAGGCGGTCTCAAGGAATACTGGGATGCTATAAGAAGTGCTGACAACATGCTCGGTGCCTTCGTATGGGACTGGGCTGACCAGAGCCGTGCAGTAAGTCTCGGAACCATTCCGAGCAGCACCGGTATAAACGACGCAACAGGCGTACACGGAAAGTGCTCCGGTGATATTTCACGCGGTCTCGGCGAAGGTACGCTCAACGGCGGTGCCGCAATAAAGGGCAATACCGTAATGGACAATAATGCAAAATACAATGCCGCACTTTCCGGAACAGGAAAGTCATTCACCTTTGAGGCTGTCGTAAACCCTGCTACTACTGACAAGAACAATGTCATTCTTGCCAAGGGCGATACACAGGTCGCACTCAAGACACAGAGCAACGGCACAGGCCTTGAATTCTTCGTTTACGACGGCAAGTGGAAATCAGTTTCGTGTGACTTCCCTTCAGGCTGGACAGGAAACTGGCATCAGGTAGCCGGCATTTACGACAAGGGTAATATTACTATCGCTGTAGACGGCAAGGTGCTCAAGACCGGATCAGTTGCAGACGGCATCAACGGAGGAAACACACCTGTCGGCATCGGTATCGACCCTGAAACAGGAAGAAAATTTGACGGTCAGATCTCACTTGCAAGAATCTACACAAAGGCACTTTCAATCGACGAACTCAACGGACAGCGTTCCGCAAATCCGAAGATCGGTGCCAACGATCCTTCAGTTCTCCTCTGGCTCGACTACAATACAGAAGACCTCACAAACGAAGGTGCATGGGACTACTATGCACAGGATAACGCCCACAAGAATCTCTACCAGGATCTCAGTGCAGGAAACTACTTCGGCTACGGCGGTGACTGGGGTGACAGACCTAACGACAACAGCTTCTGTGAAAACGGTCTCGTTACACCGGACAGAACACCTCAGCCTGAGCTTACAGAAATAAAGTACCAGTACCAGAGCGTATGGTTCTCAACTGACGACGGCGGAGTACAGGGCGGAAACGTCAATGTATACAACGAAAACAACTTTACCAACCTTAACGAATACGATATCAACTGGAAACTCCTTAAAAACGGCGTTCCGTGTGATGAAGGCTCACTGACTGCAGACGTTGCACCGCTTTCACGCGGAAAGATAACCGTTCCGTATACAATGCCGGCAGACAGACAGAACACAGACGAATTCTGGCTTGATCTTTCCGTAACTGCCAAGAACACATCCGGCATGATCGAGGAAGGTCATGAGGTGGCATTCGGACAGTTCAAACTCAACAACGCTTCACAGCCGTCACATCCTGTTGACAGCAGCACTGTAAGCGTAAAGGATGAAGGCGGATCATATTCCGTAAAGGGCGGAAACTTCGAATTCTCTATAAATAAATCCACCGGAACGATGCAGATGTACAAGTACGAAGGAAAGACTCTGATTGAAAACGGTCCTGTGCCTAACTTCTGGAGAGGTTTCGTTGAAAACGACAATAACTCAGGCAACTACAAACTTTTTGACCGCAACTGGCAGAAGGCTGAAGGCAAGGCAAAGGTGTCAGGCGTAAAGGTGACTGACAACAGCAGTGGCCAGAAGGTCATCGAAGTTTCAATGTCATTCCCTGATACAGGAAATGCGACACAGAAGACCACATACACAGTAAACGGCAACGGCGAAGTTAAAGTATCCATAAGCGTTGACGCTACAAAGGCAAACATGGGCAACTTCCTGCGTGTAGGTTCACAGCTTACACTTCCTGCAGGATTTGAACAGCTTTCCTGGTACGGAAACGGTCCTGTTGAAACATTCAACGACAGAAAATCATGCGGAAGAAAGGGTGTATGGAACAGCACAGTTTCAGACATGTTCTTCCCGTACATGAAGACTGACGACTCAGGAAACCTTACTGATGTAAGATGGATCGAAGTAAGCAACGCAAAAACAGGTGCATCACTCAAGGTAGAAGCTACAAGTCCGCTTGAAGCACAGGCTCTCCACTTCGCACCTGATGACATCAACTCAACCAACCACGTTTACGAGCTCACACCTCGCAACGAAACAATACTCGGCATCAACTACGGTTCAATGGGCACAGGTACAGCAACATGCGGTCCTGGTACTCTCGGTCAGTATCAGCTGCCTTCAAACAAGGTATACAACTGGGAATACACTCTTATCCCGTCAGTATCTGAACCGGCAGATGATCCGGAACCAACAGCGGAACCGACATCATCACCTGATCCGGGAACAGAAGAATACATGCTCGGAGATGTAAACAACGACGGCAAGGTAGACATTACGGACTTAAGCATAATGTCAATCAACCTCGTTGACCGTAAAAAGTTCAGCGAAGCTGCTGCTGCAAAAGCCGCTGACGTAAACAAGGACGGCGTATTTGATCTTACAGACCTTGCAACATGCCGTCAGTTCATCTCAAAAGTTATCACAAGCTTCTGATCACTCCATTTAAATAATATCGCCGCAGTTATTCTTTACGGATAACTGCGGCGATCATTTTTATGCCTGCGGATTCATCATACTTCCGGTATTCCTGTGTTGATTATTTTACGTTTTTAATGTATAATAACTGTATAAAATACAATGATCAAAGGAGATACCAATGGAACTTAATCCGTTAAACGAAACAAAAACTGAACTGAAAAAGGAAATAAGACGGGATTCTGCAGTAAATGCCGTACTTCTGTTTGTCTTCTGGGCAATATATTTCGGAATAGCTGCAGTTCTTCCTCCGGTACTCAAAAATTTCATCAGCACGGAGGACAAGACATTTTTCACCAATGTCGAATCACTCTTATTCTACATACTTCTCTACCCGATAGGCTTTTCACTCATTCTTCTCATCAACAAACTTCTGTACAAAGGGAAAAGGGAAGTGAAAATATTCGAATGCTTCCGCAAACCTGTAACATCGCCGGGCTGGACAGCAAAGTGGATTTTTCTTACCATAGGTGCCACCTATGCCGCAGCCATACTGTCTGCGCTGATCTTCACGATCGTAGAGACAGTTTCCGGTGCGGAACTGTCGGAAGCTGAAATGAGCACCGACAATTCAGCTATCAGTATTATAACCACTCTTATATCCGCACCGGTGTTTGCACCGATATTCGAAGAACTTTTCTTCCGCGGAACTCTGTACAGGAACGTAAGAAATCACGGTACGGTAAGCATGATGCTGGTCTGCGGCATCACATTCGGCATATGGCACGGAAACTATCCGCAGTTCCTGTTCGCATCAGCCATGGGATTCTTCTCATGCTTCCTGTTTGAAAAAACAAAATCGGTAATTCCATCAATGATCGTTCATTTTGTGGTCAACTCAATAGGATCGGTCATGTCCATTGTGGTAGGTTCGGCAGGTCTGTCAGCATCAGAAATGACGAGTGCCGAAGCTTACGACCTTATGTTTGAACATCCTCTGTTATTCCTTTTTCTCTGTGCCGCAGGAATGGGTATTATGACATTTCTTGTTATCTGGCTCGTATTTTTCATTATCGAAATAGCATATCACAAGGACAGCTTTGTTCTTGAAGAGAAAAATCCGGAAATATCAGAAGGAAAAAAATTCTGGATCTATCTTTCATCACCTCTCATGGCCCTGGTCATGCTCGGAATGCTTGCCTATACAATTTTCCGCGCTTTAGGAGGTAATATCTGATTACGTGACACCATTTTATTCATATTATGAATTTTTAATATATTTTTTCGAAACGCTGTTGACAAAATGGTGAAAATGAACTATAATATCAGTATATCAAGGAAGAGGAAACGGAGGAAAAACAGATATGGAGAAAATCAGGATCATCACTATCGGCAGGGAATACGCCAGCGGCGGAAGAACCGTTGGAAAACTGATCTCAGAAAAGCTCGGAATCCCGTTTTACAACAAGGAAATACTGCACATGGCAGCCGAAAAACTGAATATGTCAGCTGACGATGTCAAAAACGCTGACGAAACCGCAGCAAACAGCCTCCTGTACAGCATATCGCTGATGAACAATCTCAGTTCAGCTTCATCACTTCCTATAAACGACAGGATCTTCATCGAGGAACGTGAGGTCATAAAATCTCTCGCTGAACAGGGACCATGCGTAATAGTAGGAAGATGCGCAGACAGCATTCTGAAGGAAATACGCGATGACGTACTCAATGTCTTCATCTACGCCGACTCTGACGCAAGAGCCAAAAGAGCAATAGATGAATACGGCGAGTCTCCTGACAGCGTATACGCTTCGCTCAGGAAACACGACAAGAAAAGATCCACCTACTACAATCTCAACACAGGACAGAAATGGGGAGCAAAAGACAATTACGATTTATGCCTTAACAGTTCAAAGCTCGGCATCGAAATGTGTGCCGACCTTATCATACATACTGCAGCAAACATGTAATTTCTCTTGATCCATCCTAAAATATAATAATATACAGCAAAGAACCGGAGCTAACGTAGAAATAGGCCCCGGTTTTTTGCTGTATGGAAACGGAACAGCCCGCTTTTCTTAATAATGAAAAGCGGGCTGTATTTATTATATTGATTTATCAGACCTTAGCCTTTGCCTTTGCACGCATCTGGTTTGAAAGAATTCTCTTTCTGATTCTGATGTTCTTTGGTGTGATCTCGAGAAGCTCGTCGTCTGCGAGGAATTCAAGGCTTTCCTCAAGGCTTAACTTTCTGCACGGGATGAGTCTGAGTGCGTCATCGCTTCCGCTTGCACGTGTGTTTGAAAGGTGCTTCTTCTTACATACGTTTACTACAAGGTCTTCTGACTTAGGTGATACACCTACGATCATGCCTTCGTATACCGGAGTACCTGCACCGATGAAGAGTGCGCCTCTTTCCTGTGCGTTGAAAAGGCCGTATGTAACTGCTTCGCCTGTTTCGAATGAGATGAGTGAGCCTGTCTTTCTTCTCGGAATGTCGCCCTTGTACGGTTCATATCCGTTGAACACGCTGCTCATGATGCCTTCGCCCTTTGTATCTGTAAGGAATTCGCTCTTGTATCCGAAAAGTCCTCTTGCAGGAACAGAGAATTCAAGACGCATTCTTGCTCCCTGCGGATGCATTGTGAGCATTTCTGCCTTTCTTGTACCCATCTTTTCCATTACTGCGCCGACGCTTTCTTCCGGTACGTCAACAACGAGGAGTTCCATTGGTTCGCACTTTACGCCGTCAATTTCCTTGAGGACAACTCTTGGAGTTGAAACTGAAAGTTCATATCCTTCACGGCGCATGTTTTCGATAAGGATGGAAAGGTGCATTTCACCGCGGCCGCATACTGAGAATGAATCAGCGTTTTCTGTTTCTTCAACACGGAGTGAAACGTCACGGAGAAGTTCCTTGAAAAGTCTATCGCGGAGCTGACGTGATGTTACGAACTTGCCTTCACGTCCTGCGAACGGGCTGTCGTTTACTGAGAATGTCATTTCAACTGTAGGTTCACTGATCTTGGCAACAGGAAGAGCCTTGAATTCTGAAGCTGCGTCGCAGATAGTATCACCGATAGTGATGTTTTCAATACCGCTTATCCATACAATGTCGCCTACAGTAGCTTCCTGAACAGGTACTCTCTGGAGTTCCTGGATCTGAAGAACGTTTACTACCTTTGCATTGTAAGGCTTCTTTGAGTCGAAGTGATCGCCGACTGTTACGTTCTGGCCTACCTTGACAGAGCCGCTCTCAATACGTCCGATACCGATACGGCCTACGTAGTCATTGTAGTCGATAGATGAGATGAGCATCTGGAGAGGAGCATTTTCGTCGCCTTCCGGAGCTGGAATGTAGTCAAGGATTGTTTCGAAGAGAGGAGTAAGATCCTTGCCCGGTTCGTACTGGCTGAGTGAAGCAGTGCCGCTTCTGCCTGAACAGAAAAGAATAGGGCTTTCGAGCTGTTCGTCGTTTGCGTCGAGGTCGATGAGGAGTTCGAGAACTTCGTCGCCGATCTCATCGAGTCGTGCATCAGGCTTGTCGATCTTGTTTACTACGATGATGATCTTCTGTCCCATTTCAAGTGCCTTGGAAAGAACGAATCTTGTCTGAGGCATAGGACCTTCAGCTGCGTCTACGAGAAGGAGAACACCGTCAACCATGTTGAGTACACGTTCAACTTCGCCGCCGAAATCAGCATGGCCAGGAGTGTCGATGATGTTGATCTTTGTTCCGTTGTAACAGACTGATGTGTTCTTGGCAAGGATAGTGATACCGCGTTCCTTTTCAAGATCGTTGCTGTCCATTACTCGTTCAGCAACAGTCTGATTCTCACGGAAAGCACCGCCCTGCTTGAGCATTTCATCAACGAGTGTGGTTTTACCGTGGTCAACGTGAGCAATGATCGCGATGTTTCTTAAATCGTTTCTTACCATAAATAACTCCTCCTGAAAGTCGTCTTCGTAAACTTTACTAAAAAATCACTAATTCATTAGTGAAACTTGCCATAAACCTTTTCAATCTGTGAAAAGTACTAATTATATTGCTAAAAAATTTTTGCATAAAAAATTTCCTGCATGAAAATGCAGGAAATCAATTTGGTGGAAGAGGGTGGATTCGAACCACCGAAGCTGAAAGCAACAGATTTACAGTCTGCCCCCTTTGGCCACTCGGGAACTCTTCCATATTTAATTGAGAGCTGGTGAACGGACTTGAACCCCTGACCTGCTGATTACAAATCAGCTGCTCTACCAACTGAGCTACACCAGCACAGTATCAAACTTAAGTATCAAAAACATTGGAAGCTGGTGAACGGACTCGAACCCCTGACCTGCTGATTACAAATCAGCTGCTCTACCAACTGAGCTACACCAGCATCTTATCGAGGCGACAGGAGTCGAACCTGCGGCATCTTGGTCCCAAACCAAGCACTCTACCAAACTGAGTTACGCCTCGTCGTTTTCTCTACTGCTCGTTTGACAGCTTCTTAATTATACACTATCCGAAGCCGTTTGTCAACACTTTTTTGAAAAATTTTTTCAAGCTCCGTAAGTCCCCGAAAGCAGGACTCCGAAATATTTCCGTCGGCATTCACTTTGACAACTTTTGCGAATGAATGTTGCAGTTTTCACCTTGCTCTGAAACCGATTTCATAGTATAATAATACTATGAAGCATAACAACAAAGAAAATACTGATTTATTGCGGAGACGTGTCTTCATCCACACCGCTCTGTGAATGAATCTGCGCTTCCGTAAGGAGAACACAATGAACAGATCAATTTTTATTAAACCGGACAGGGAAAATTTCAAGCTTACCGGACGTTATTTCTTTGAAAATGATATTCTGTGGCTTGTACAAAGCGGTTCTGCAATAGAATTCGAACTTACTGCGTCAAAGGCGTCGGTAACTGTCAAAGGCGACAGCAGTGACGGGTACTACAAGGAACAGATGCCGCGCTATGCCGTAACTGTAAACGGAGAAACTGTTTTTGATACAGTAACAGACCGCAAAAACGTAACCGCAGATATTATAAACTCTGACACTGAAAAATCAGTAACAGTAAAGATCATCCACCTTTCCGAAGCCAACAGCGGCGCGGTCGGAATAACCGGATTTGATATGATCTCATCTTCAGAAACACCGGTAAAACCAGTTCAGCAGAAAAAATACAGCATAGAATTCATCGGTGACTCCATTACATGTGCATACGGCGTTGAAAGTGAAAACGAACTTGAAATGTTCACAACCCTCACTGAAAATTTCATGAAATCATATGCCTATCTTGCGGCAGAAAAGCTGGACGCCGACTACAGCGCTGTATGCTATAGTGGTTTCGGTGTAGTCTCCGCTTACTCCGACACTGGCATAAAAGATACATCCCGTCTGGTACCGGACAACTATATGTTCACCGGCAATCAGCCTGAATGCAGGAAACTCTGGGATTTCGGCGGCAGAAAACACGATGCCGTACTCGTTTATCTCGGTACCAACGATACCAACTATGTCGGAAAATCCGAAGAGCGTATGAATGAATTCTCAGACGGTTACTGCAGATTCATTGAAACAGTACGTGAGAAAAATCCGAACGCATACATCCTCTGCACGATAGGAACAATGCAGCACGGAAACATTTACCCGGCTATTGAAAATGCCGTTTCACGTTTTAAGAAAGAAAACGACGAAAGGATCTCATGCTTCCTTCTGCCGTCACAGAAAGAGTCCGACGGATTCGGTTCCGACTGGCATCCATCGGCAGTAACCCATAGAAAATGTGCCGAACTCGTTGCCATAGAACTTGAAAAGGTGCTTGAATAATTGTAATTATTGCCGATATATATAATAATTCAAACGTCATAAACCGTATTTAAGAAAGGAGGATTAATTTGGATTTAGGTAAAATAGCTAAGCACATGATTTCTCGCTTATGTATTTGCTTATTCATGATTAATTTTACTGTTTCATCAATAGTTTTTGCAGAAAAAAGTTCTCCGCAAGAAGAGATTTCTACAAAAGGGTTGGGCCATCTTAGCAACCATAACCACTCATCTATTACAGCCAAAACATTAGCAGACTTTACTTTTGACAGAACCCTTCTTCCTGCTTCAACCGATTTAAGTCTCAATCCTGCCTTCCCTCCAATAGGGGATCAAGGAGATTACAATTCCTGTGTTGCCTGGGCCACAACATATTATACATTTACCTATATGGATCATGAAGAAAAAGGAATTGCATCAACATACGATAATGCTTATTCTCCAAGATGGACATACAATATGATTAATGGAGGACTAGATTACGGAAGTTATATTGACGATGCAATACATGTTCTTGAATATCAAGGTGCATTAACCATGTCTGACTATCCATACTTAATTAACAATGCCTATTCTTTTGACTGGCCACATGACACTCAGGCTATGATAAACGCCTTATCTACAAGAGCGTATAATGACGGAGAATTATCGATTCCATCTACATATGGATCAAATTTCGAAAATTCAATTGATATCGTCAAATTTCTGTTGAATAATAACACTCCATGTATTGTATCAGCAAAAGCAACGCCTCTATTAACAAATGGAACATGGAAAATGTGTGAAAACAGTGCGAACTACGGTGAATCCATATGCGTTAGAAACGCTAAAACTTATACTTCAGGTATAACTATAACCAGCGAACATAGTATGACTGTTGTTGGTTACAATGATAACATTTGGTGTGATGTAAACGGGAATAATATACAAGACGCTGGAGAAACCGGAGCTTTTAAAATTGCAAATTCATGGGGTACAACATGGAAGGATATGGGGTACGCATGGATTTTATATGATTCTCTGCTAAGTACAAGTCGTATAAAGCATTCTTCATACACTTCTTTACCATGGGATTATTTCATTGATACCAATCGTGATCCTTTTTTTGCCTGCGGTGGAACTACAAACGATTTTTGCTATTTCAGTGTTCAAGATTATACAGTTGGTTTAGTATCCGAAGTTACATTGATAACTGACCGAAGAAATCAGTTATCAGTTTCTTCATTACACCCAAGTGGTCTTTATTTAGCAGATCAGTTTTCTGTTTTTAGCAACTATAGCAATTGGAATTACAATAACTCAATAGGTTTTAATGGAACACTTGTTATAAATCATCCTGATTCTGAGAATATCGCCACTTACCTGAATGGATATTCATGGGGTGTTAGGATACATGATACATATTTCGATAATCATGCTGTATATAATGTATCATGCAAAATCGTTGATAATCTCGATAATACAATAAAAACATATTGTTCAAACGATTATATAGACGGAACATATCACACACATTCAACATCAGTAAATATGAACAGAGGCGATGTGGATTACAGTGACACATTAACACTTAATGACGCAGATATAATTACAGATTATCTCGCTCATATAAGAAACCTTTCAAACATTCAGAAAATTCTTGCTGACTATAATAACGACGGATTTGTAGATTTAACTGATGTAACCGCTTTAAAGCTTGATTTAGCAAACAAAGGTATAGATATATCTTCTCTCGACGAAAAATTAGACCGTTATATTCAGCAAGGGTTGATAGCTTACCAAAACTATTAGTGAACGCATTTAATTTTTGTAATTTCTAAAATGTAAGTAACGGTATACTCTGATTGAAAACACATTGTGATTGATAAAATTCAAAATCATTTATGCATTCACTATAATCACATTAATATCTGAAAAGAAGTGAAGTGTTATGAATACAAAAAAACTGATTTCCTTTCCAACAAGCCTTTTTTTGTTTGGTAACAGTATTGTTTCAGTAATGGCGATCGATAATGCGGACACAGATTCTTCTTTAATTTCCAACGTCAGCGTATATTATGATCATTGCTTATCTGAATTTTTTGAACTTCCACTATCAGAACTTGATTCTGCCAAATATGAAGATGTAGACTATTTAATTCGTAACAGAATTAAAATAAGACTAACAGATACAAATATGCAAAATCTTATCAACGAACTCGAACCAGAAAAGAAGAAGTTAGGAAATGATTTTATTTCTAAAAAAAAATTCCTTGATCTTTTTTTAGAAAAAATCCATCTAAAAAGCGTTTTCAATATTTTCGATTCTGAATACAATAGCATTCGTATTTCATGGAGTGAAAGTATTTCTGTTTCTGATTTAAACACAAATAATCTGATGAATGACAGTTCACTCACAAGATTTTATATAATTATAAGTTTACCGGAATCAGATTACTACAATTATAACTTTCCAACTGAAAACGGTACAGTTTCTCTAACTACTACTGAGGTACTGATTCGTTCACTGTATGTTATAAACACTTACGGAAACAGAAATTACTACAAAGACGCAAAAGAATTGTTTCCTGCTTCAGTAAATCCACATAACAAATACATCGTCAAAGGCGATCTCGATCAAAATGGAAATATAGATATTACCGATCTGACATTTCTTTCCCTTACACTTATCAGAGATAAAACTCTTTCTGATTCTCAGACGTTATCAGCAGATATCGACGACGACGGTAATGTTACACTTGCCGACCTTGCAAGACTCCAGCAGTACCTTTCAAAGAAAATAGATTCGCTCTAAAAAATAAGATAAATAAAACGGGTCACTGTATCTGAATATATGATCAGATACAGTGACCCGTTTTTTTATTGCAGCGAAAACGCCTCATTTCAAATCTGCGTTCTAGCTGTATACACCTCTTATATATGAAAATCATAGCGATTTCAATTTTTGTTTTATTCCATATTGCAGATAAGAACTGAAGACTACGTTTGCTTGACAGAATAATTATGCCTTGAATTGCTGGAAAGCAATTACATGTCAAATTCGACTGCACAATTTCGTTCATTATAACAGATCATTTGTTCTCTTCAAAATAGTTGTAGCAAGGCATGAAACTGAGCTTGAACAGATTACGTTCGTGGAGCGTATCTATTCTCTCCTTTGTAGCCGGATCAGGTTCGATTCCTTCGCGGATGTACTTGTCCAGTGTAAGGTAAGTAAATCCGAGATTGTCCTCATCTGTCTTGCCGCAGAGGCCGTCAATAGGCGGCTTTTCAACGAATTTTTCAGGGAGTCCGAGTTCACGTCCCATAGCCTTTACTTCCTGAACCGTAAAGAACGAAAGCGGGCTTACGTCACCGGCAGCATCGCCGTATCTTGTTGAATAGCCCACCCAGTCCTCAGAGAGATTGCATGTATTGATAACACGGCCGTTGTTTGACTGTGAAACTGCGTACAGAACAGACATTCTGAGTCTCGGAGCAAGATTTGTTCTTGTCTGAGTGCTTATTTCAAGCTGTCCTTCCAGCGCGCCCATAACACCTTCAAATGCGTCCTTTATATTAACAGTGAAGTTCTTTATATCAAGGTGCCTGCAAAGGTCGATAGAGTAGTCTATGTCGTGCTGTTCGCCGTTTGGCATCATAACACCGATAACTCTGTCCTTACCGAGTGCCCTGCAGCAGAGAGCAGCAGCAACGGAACTGTCCTTGCCTCCGGATATTCCGATAACAGCATTGCATCCTTTTCCGTTTTTCTCAAACCAGTCTTTAAGCCATGCAGAACATTTTTCCACAGCATCGGCAGCATTAAAACTATACATACGATATCTTCCTCTCTGAAAAATAATTTATACTTAAATTATATTTTTTTCTGCGGTAAATGTCAACAGTAAATACCCCGTAACGGGACATCACCGGGATATAGCAGTCTTCGGCCCGCAGGGGTGAAGACTACCATTTACAATTTCTGAAAAAACATTTCATTCTCATCGTTTTCATGGTATAATATAAGCAGAAACATATTTATCAGATATCCGATGAGGTGATTATCATGACATATATTCAGGAACAGGCAATCGAACTCATTCAGCAGTTACCAGATGAGAAAATACAAGCTTTCATCACACTTGCTTCCGATGAAATAAAATTAATGGATCTCAAACGACAGGAACAGATTTCAAAAAAGAAACAGGCTTTTGAAAAACTTGAATCCCTTCACCTTGATTTACCTGATGATTTTGATGCAGATACCGAACTTGCTGCAGCTGTGGAGGCTAAGTATGGTACTATTGCTTGATATAAACATCATACTTGACTATCTTTTAAAACGTGAGGAATTCTATTACAATGCCAAAAGAATAATAGAAAAATGCAGCGACGAAAATATAAATGGTTAGAACTACAAAAATAATGCGCCTTCGGCGCAATTACAAACCGGACTGCCGAAATGGCGGTCCGGTTTTTCTATAGCAGTCTTCGGCCCGCAGGGGTGAAGACTACCATTTACAAAACAGCGGGAGCATCGGTTTTCCGATACTCCCGCTGTTTTTATTTTTTATCAACTGCACAATGGCATCCGGCCTTGCCCGCATACGGGCAGCCCACGCATTTGCCTTTTTTCTTCTGTCTGCGGATGTATACAAGTGCTGCGCCGACAGCGGATATTACTATAGCTGTACAGATTACATTTACCATAACTTTATACCTCCGTAAATTCATATAACGCAGCCATGTGTGCACAGGAAAACATCCATGCACACGTAAGCTGCGTCTTAGTGTATCACATGAGAATTATGTCTGTATATATCTTACTTAGCTTTTGCAAGCTCGTATTCGGAATCGAAACGTTTGTTGTTTCTTATTATTATTCCGGCAATTATTGCTGCGAAAGCGATAACTGCAATAAGACCGCCTGCGAAACCTGCACCGAAGTGACCTTCCGTGAAGAGTGTGCCGAACTGGTAAACGAGGAATCCGATAGTGTAACCGGTTGCAAGCTGGAGGCAGATAGCTCCGGCAAGCCACTTGCCGCTCTTGAGTTCTGAATTGAGGGCACCGATAGCTGCAAAGCACGGCGGTGTGTAAAGGTTGAACATGAGGTATGCAAGAGCTGCGACCTTTGTAATACCCATTACAGCTGCAACTTCATTACCGCTTCCTACAAGTTCAAGTTCTTCTGTATCGATAAAGTTTGTTATTGCATAAACAGATGCTATTGTACCAACAACGTTTTCCTTTGCTATAAATCCTGTAACAGCCGCTGCTGCAAGCTGCCATGCTGCGATTCCGACAACCGGAATGAGTGCATAGGCAAAAGGTGAAGCGATGGCTGCGAGGATAGATGTATCTTCCATGCCTTCCTCAACAGCTTCAAAGTGAGTATTGAATGACTGCATGATCTGAACAACCGTGTTGCACACGAGAATGATAGTACCAGCCTTGATGATATATGCCTTGCCTCGTTCAAGCATTGAGCCAAGAGCAAACTTAAGGCTCGGAACCTTGTACTCAGGAAGTTCGATGATGAAGAATGACTTTCTGTACTTCATTCCTGTTATCGCCTTTACCAGAACGGCACCGAGGAAGATAAGACCGATACCAACGAAGTACATAAGAGGTCCTACCCACATTGCATCCGAGAAGAACGCACCTGCAAACAGCGCAATTACCGGAAGCTTAGCACCGCACGGCATGAATGTTGCGAGCATTGCGGAAGTTCTTCTTTCACGTTCGTTCTTTATAGTACGGCACGCCATAATTGCAGGAATACCGCATCCTGTACCGATTACCATCGGGATAACTGTTTTACCTGAAAGTCCGACACGCTTGAAAAGCGGATCGAGTACGACTGTTGCACGTGACATGTATCCGCAGTCTTCAAGAAGAGCGATGAGGAAGTACATTACCATTACAAGAGGGAGGAATCCGACAACGGCACCTACACCGCCGATTATACCGTCAACGATAAGTGCATACAGAAGCGGATTCGCGTCTTCCATTTTACCTGCCACAAATCCCTGGAAGGTCTCTATCCAGCCGACAAGGATATCAGCAAGCCACGTTCCGACTGTTGACTGTGAAATGTAGAACACGAGGAACATTACTCCTGCAAATACCAGAAGTCCGAGAATAGGATGGGTGAGTACCGCATCGATTTTATCGCTTCCGTTCTTTTCCTTTGTAAGCACCTTTCTTGTTTCGACCTTGCCTACCATTTCCTTTACAAAGTCAAAACGCTTGCGGTCTGATCTTTCGACTTCAGCCTTGTCGTGAAGATTTATATTTCCTTCGGAATACGGAGCTTTCTGTTCAGTGCCTTTAAGTTTTACAGCTGCCGAAACAACTTCCTTAAGTCCTGAATCATTTACCGATACCGTCTTGATGACCGGACAGCCCAGCATTTCCGAAAGCATTTTTTCATCTATTTTTGTGTCCTTCTTTTCGTTTACGTCACTCTTGTTGAGTGCAACAACGACCGGAATTCCGAGTTCCAGAAGCTGTGTTGTGAAGAAAAGGCTTCTGCTTAAATTAGTTGCATCCACGATGTTGATGATAGCATCAGGATGTTCATTCTTTACGTAACCGCTTGTTACACTTTCCTCTGAAGTGAACGGTGACATTGAATACGCACCCGGAAGATCAACTGCAATAAGTTCCTCCGAAGTATCCGAATAATTCTTTTTGATCGCAAACTCCTTGCGGTCAACTGTTACACCTGCCCAGTTACCTATTTTTTCATTTCGCCCTGTGAGTGCATTGAACATAGTGGTTTTACCGCTGTTCGGGTTACCTGCCAAAGCAATTCTCATGGTACTTATCCCTCCGTTAATATTTTTATTTCCGCGCACTGATCAGCCGGTCAGTGTACAGCAAGAAAACTCAGACCAGTGATGTTTTCTCAAATAATTATAGCTTCAGCCAGCTCACTGTCGATGTTGTATCTTGCATCCTTGATGGATACAACGCAGTTTTTCTTTCTGCGTGATACTACTGTAACAGGTTCGCCGCTGTAGCAGCCAAGTGAAAATAAAAATTTTCTCATTTCCTCGTCATCTGTCAGTATGTCACTTACGACATACTCCTTGCCTTCAACCGCACTGTTAAGGGTCATTATGATCATCCTTTCGTTATCTGAAGCTTATTATAGCTAAACTGTAAAATCCATTGATATATTATTGTAACAGGGCACACAGTTATTTCATGCTAACCCTATATATATTATAGTTACCGAGTGGTAACTTGTCAATAGGATACGGTGAATATTTATTCCGTTATCTGTTATTTTCAAAATAATGCATAAATCGTCATTGATTTATGTAAGAAAGTATGGTAAAATATAAACAGATTATCTAAGTTTATAGACAAGGAGGATGTTATATGTCTATTCAGGAATCAGGCGAAATGTACCTCGAAACAATACTCATTCTCTCCAAGGAGAAAAACACTGTCCGTTCGATCGACATCGTAAACCACATGGGATTTTCAAAGCCGTCAGTAAGCCGTGCAATGGGAAAACTCCGTGAGGAAAAATACATTATAATGGATAAGGACGGATACATTGCCCTCACAGGAAAAGGCAGGGAAACTGCTGAAAAGATATATGAACGTCACATTCTTCTGACCGACTTCATAAAGCGTCTCGGCGTTGACGAGGAAACCGCTTCGGAAGATGCATGCAGAATAGAACACGTTATAAGTGACAAGACCTTTGCAGCAATGAAAAAACATGCAGCGGAAGGGAAGCTTCCGAAAACAGATTAAAACATGCATTTAAGGATACACTGATTAAACCGGAAATCCGGCATCGCCGGATTTCCGGAGGTGGGATTTGCGGGGCTTCGCCCCGGACCCCGCGCTGATTTATGAATAAATCAGCGTTTCCTTAAAAACAACGGAATAAAATAAAACCAGCATATCCGGCCCGCGTAAGTACGCGGTTTGTCCGGATATGCTGGTTTGTTTTTACGGAGCAGCCGATTTACTCAAATCAGCTCAGGGAACGGGGCGGAGCCCCGCATTCTCCCCGTCTTAACTTTTTTTATTTATAGTAAATATTCTCTTTTCCGCAGAATTCGCAGAAACGCTGTGCTGAAGTTATTTTCTTTCCGCAGTTTGCGCAGAAAATATCCTTCTCAAAAATCGTGCCTACTATGTTCTGCGGCTTTCTGTCAACCTTTCTGCGTCCTTCAGTATTGTACACTCTTGCATAATCACCTTTGTCGTACCACGACTTCAGTTCCTTGGCACGCATTACCGTCCACGGATGTGTCTTGTAAAGCACACTGAAAAGCTTAAGAAGCTTATCGAAAGCGTTCTTGTCAAAGTTTTCAAATTCAACAGCCTGATCGAGGAAAAGATCATTGTCGATTTCATCGTAGCGTGACGGCGGGTAACCCGAAAGCTTTGCCATTACGGAAACAGCTGCATCAATATTCTGGCACGCAAGAAGGCCTGCGCGGTCAGCTGTTATCTCGGACATTCTGTACCACTGATACAGAAGAATAAGAACACCCTTTACCGCGATCTCACCGATGCCGAGAGTAAGGTTTCCTATCACACCCGCAATGTACGGAATGAAATTGCCTATTGAGTGATAGAGAACATGCTGGCTCTTGATGTGACCCACTTCGTGACCGAGAATGAACAGAAGCTCGTCGTACGAAAGAAGGCTGAGTGCAATGCTCGAGATAACGATTATCGGCTTCGAGGAACCGACCGTCATTGCATTGAGCGAACCCGGAGCAACGTAAAGCGGCGGCATATCCTTCACATCAAGCACTTCGCACACTGTCTTCAGTGCATTGTACAGATAAGGTATGTTTTTCGGTGTTACACGGATATTTGAACCAGTGTACTGTACCAGAAGTATTCTTTCAAAATTATATTCGGAATAGAGCTTTATAAGCTTTTCGATCACAACATTGGTGTTGAGCTTGTTGAGATAAGACCTGTCAGTAGGGTGCTCATACTCAAAAGACGACAGATTTTCAAGTATCTTTCTGTCTTCAGGCATTTCATCTGTTACTGCCTCAACAAGCATTTTTTCTATATATGACTCATTATCCCTGAATACATCGGCGAAACTCTTTCCCGATGATTTAAATTCCTCACGGATAAAATCGACCCGTTTTTTTCCGATGTGTTTAAGGCTGTTCATGTAAACCGACTTCGGAAGGCCAAGTTTCTTTCTCACGCCTGCAAGACTGTTTCCCGTTCTGCCTGCCAGAGCAAAGTAAAGATAGCAGCAGTGATAGATAAGTGCTGCCTGATTTCTGGAATATTCTTTTCCGGAAAGCACTGTGTCAAAATGTGTTTCTGACATTTCCCCGAAATAGTTATAGTATTCTGCGATACCGTTAAGTTCGTCCTTTGTCACGATCAGCGAAGCTGCTGCAAGGATCACCGGCACTGTATTCATTTTATCCCTCTTTTCATTCGTCATCATCGTCGCAGCTTTTTACATAAAGCTCGTCCGGAGTTTCTTCTCTCATATTGAAAATTTCTCTCTTTTTCTTTTCGTATCTTTCCTTTTCGACAATGCTGTCGATATTATTTAAAAGTTCGGTAAATTTCACTACTGTTCTCCCCTGTTCTCATTGATTTTAATATGACCGGCAGTTTTGCATCCATATTCTGCATCAGGCAGCGGAAGTGCTGTTGTCATATTATATAAAAATTATAGTATTTCACGGCCGTTTTGTCAACTTATTAAGTATAATTATTTCATTACGGTTACACAATAGTAATATCCTGAATACAATCGAATACAATATAAATACAGTTAATATTTTGTGAAAAATTACACTTGATTTTCCCCGCCAATAATACTATAATAAAAACACAGACAGAGAAAGATCTGAAAAATAAAATAGATTATAAAAAATCCAGTTCCGGAACCACTTACCCGAAACTGGTGTTTTTTTTATATACACATATTTTTCAGGGAAACACTGATTAAACCGGAAATCCGGCTTTGCCTGATTTCCGGAGGTGGGATTTGCGGGACTTCGCCCCGGATCCCCGCGCTGATTTATGAATAAATCAGTGCAAAAATTTTTATCGTAATCGTGTAACCTTTTAAGAACAACACCTGTCATTATAAGTGAAAGGGCTTTTTCAAATCATTACGGGAGAGTAGGGAGAGCGTTATGGAAGACAAAGCAATTATCTCGCTGTACATCGACAGATCGGAACAGGCTATTTCCGAAACAGACCGGAAGTACGGAAACTATCTGAGAAAAATAGCAGAAAACATTCTCGGCGACAAAAACGATACCGAGGAATGTCTCAATGATACCTATCTCAAGGTGTGGAATGCCATCCCGCCTCATGTCCCGATCATCTTCAGAGCTTTTGCCGCAAAAATCGCAAGAAACACCGCACTCAACATCTATGAAAAAAGAAAAGCTTCCAGAAGATTCAGCGGCCAGCTTGATCTTTCTCTCGACGAACTTGCTGACTGCTTTGAAGACGGTGAAGACATTGAAACATGTGCAGAAAGAAAAGAAACAATAAGTGCGCTCAATGAATTTCTTGAAGGTCTGGATAAAAAGAAGAGAATATGCTTTATGCAGAGATATTTTTACATGGAGTCCATAAAGAACATTGCTGAAATGAACAGTATTTCCGAAAGTGCTCTGAAGACAATGCTCTGCAGAATAAGAACGGACTTAAAGGATTTTATAAAAGAACGCGGACTGTACTGACAGGAGGACGATTACGATGAGTGATAAAATGAATAAAAACATAAAGCTTATGCATGACTTAAACGGAGTTTCAGATAAGTTCATAACAGAAGCTGCTCCAAAGAAAAAAGCGTTAAACATCAGAATGCCGTGGGTATATGTCGGCGGTGCTGCCACTGCAGCCGCTGTACTTATAATGCTTGGTGCCAACCTGCCTGAAAGATCAGACAGCGAGATATATGCTCCGGCAGCAACTGATATCACAACAGCAGCAGTGACAGAAAGCATAACAGATTTTACTGTAACTGAAAAACCGGTCACAGCACAGAAGGTCGTTGTTACAGTTCCGTCATCAGATATAACCGGAAACGTAAGCGAAACCGTACAGAACCTGATCACATCCGCATCAGTTTCCGAAACTGCAAAGCAGACCGAAAAGAAGCTTGAAAACAGTAAGCCTTCCGTAACCGAAAAGAAACCGGAAGTAACTGAAAAGGCCGAAACAACAGTATCAACCGAATACGGACATATGGAAGATATCCAGTCTGCGTGTATATCATCGGTTACAAAGAATCCTGACGGAAGCATCCGTCTTGTTATAAGAAACGGACAGTTTGCGATAACACTTCCTGCAAGCTGGGATGGTCACTTTGTAGCAACAGGTCACAACGCCAACAACTATGATGAAATGCCGTCAGAACTGGCGGTAATCGCCCTGGAAAGCAAACTTGCCTATCAGGACGAACACTACTCCGATGCAAGCCTGATCTCTCTTCACGTTTCAGCCGATCCGGGCGCAGAAAGTCCGTATATCGGTTACAAAACAACGGGTTATTCCGGCGGGGAATATCTGCGTTTATATAGTAGTTGTGCGGTTGACCGGTTCGAATGTTCAGAAGAAGCTTACGCGGAAAACCTTGCACTTTATGACACATTTGATCAGATCATATACGAAAGCTATTCCGAAGAAACCGGAAAACTCGAAAGAGAATACAATGCTCCTGACTACAGTGCAGAAGCCACATCCGGTGCCTGCGGTAAAAACACAAAATGGATATACGACACAGACAGCAGAACTCTGACCTTACGCATGATGAGTGACGACGAAATGGACTGGGGCGCAAAAGGTCAGCCACATTCAATTGACCTTGCGCCGTGGAAAGAGATGAAATGGTATAAAGATATCGAAAACGTGGTTGTAGAAGAAGACATAGGCTGCGTCGGAATCAATTCTTTCGATAACTGCACTTCACTGAAGTCATTCACATGTCCGGATGAGGTAGTATGGATATCAGCGACAACATTCCAGAACTGCACATCGCTCACTTCAATAACTCTGCCTGAAAAGCTTGAAGCTGTTCTTAACTGTACTTTTGAAGGCTGTACAAACCTTAAGGAAGTAAAACTCGGAAACTGCTTAACCGAGATACAGCACGGTGCCTTCAAGGACTGCACATCACTTGAAGTTCTCGAGATTCCTGAATCTGTCACAGCAATAAGTGATTATGCATTCAGAGGCTGCAGCGAAAACCTTGTGCTTAAATGCAAGGAAGGTTCATACGTTCAGCAGTATGCCGAGGCTCACGGCATGAAGTTTGAAGCGGTCTCAGAATAAGTGAAACTTTCATCCAAAATTACTCTGTATAAAAACCGGAAGCCGGACGTCAGATCAGATCCTGACGTCCGGCTGTTCTTTTAAGTGTTTACTGTAAAAGGGAGCACAGAACATAATCCTGCACTCCCTGTAACGCTTCACCGCGGGCTCCGGTTCTGCGTGATATTCAGTTTACTACAGCTGCGCTGTGAATTCAGATACGGTATATTTCCTGCTCACTGCGTCAAGCATCTCATCTGGCATGAGTTTGTGCGGTGCACGTACAGTCATATTGATAAGTACTGTTCCGTCTTTTTTCTTCTTGATACTCAGTCTCAGTACCTTAACGTGAAGCTCATGCATGTACTCATTCACATCGGAAATTATACCCTGCTTGTATTCCGTACGGAAAGATATTTCCGAAACCATCATGTTTTCCGAGCTCGGGAGTGACCAGTGGAGAATAAGCTGCAGAATTATTATCATCGCCGTGGCTACGATCCCGATGACATACATTCCGGCACCGATCGCACATCCGACACCGCAGGTGGACCAGATTCCGGCTGCCGTTGTAAGACCTTTTACGTAGCCGCCGCGCAGGAAAATAACTCCGGCTCCCAGAAAGCTGACACCCGTTATGACGTTTGCAGCTATTCGCGAAACATCAACGTTTATACCGGGGGTTCCGACAATATCTATGAAGCCGTACTTGGATACTATAACAAGAAGCGATGCACCCAGTGTTACCATTATGTGAGTCCTTATTCCAGCTTCCTTCTGTCTGCGGCTTCGTTCATAACCAATTGCAGCGCCGCATACTGCAGCGATCACTATGCGAAGTACAAGAGTTAATTCATCCGGCATAAACAAGCCCCCTTTCTGTTATATAAATTATACCATATTCAAGGCTTTTCTTCAATACAGAGTTATAAATGATATCATGATATTAATCCAACTTTGGATTAATATATTAATAATCTATGTAACCGGATAAAAAAAACGGTACTGTTTGTATTTACTTACCAAACATGAGAAATCAAGTTGATTTAAGCAATTAATAATGATATAATTGTAAGAGTGACTAAATTTGAAAAGGAGCTTATTCAATGGCAAAACTTGTTAAGTACGACGTTGGCACGAATTTTGACAACAGAATTTTTGACATTATCAAAGAATGTGACACAGATCACAGAATCAAAAACCTTTACGGTAAACTCAAGCAGGACGGTCTTCCGGGTGGTCGTGCAACATCAATAATCCACGATCTTTCAGATGACGAATTTGTCCAGTACATCAAGGATTGTAACAGTTTAGGAATTACATTCAACTATCTTATCAACCCACTCTGCATGGGTCAGGCAGAATATGATCCTGTAGAAGGAAAGAACATCAGAGATACTCTTCACAAGCTTTATGACATGGGTGTACGTTACTTCACAATCAACTCACCTTCACTCATCAAGTATGTAAAGAAGGAATTCAAGGACGTACAGGTAACACTCGGTCTTTACGCTTACCCTGTATCTATCCAGCAGATCGAATACTGGAGAAACTGGGGCGTTGACGAACTTACTCTCGACCACGCTTTCAACAGAAACTTCGACCTTCTCAGAACTGTAATGAAGACATACAAGGACAGCGACTTTGCAATGCGTATCATTGCTAACAACTTCTGTCTCAAGGAATGTCCTTACCGTCTTACCCACGGTGCTTTCGTAGGTCATTCAGATCCTACAGCTATTTCAATGGACTTCAGCCTTATCAACTGTACATACAGAAAGATCTCAAATCCAAAGGCAATGCTTACAGCTGAATGGGTAAGACCGGAAGATATTCACTACTATGAAGAACTTGCAGAAGAAACAGGCTACAAGAACTTCTCAGTTAAGCTCGTTGACAGAACAAGAGCTACAGTATTTATCGAACGCGTTGTAAGAGCATATCTTGCTGAATCATATGACGGAAATCTTCTCGATATCCTCAACTGGCCTCAGACAAGAAATATGTTCCCTGACAAAAACGGCAAACCAGCCGGCGGTCCTCCAGCAGGTATGCCTGCCGGTGCTCCTCCTATGGGTGCAGGTGGTCCTCCTGCAGGTATGCCAGCTGGTGGTCCTCCTATGGGTATGCCTGCCGGCGGCCCTCCTCCAGGACCAAAAGTAAGATTCATGGAACAGATGAACCCTACATTCGCACCTATCTACGGAAGAGTAATGAACTTCCCTAACATCTACATCGACAACAAGAAGCTCGACGGATTTACTGAACACTTCTTCAAGCACAATAACTGCGCTAACTCACTCTGTTCAGGAACTATCATCGAAGACGGTATGAAGTGTGACCACGCATGTGACCGCTGCGGCGCATGGGTAGACAAGGTTATCTCATATGACAAGGCCGAAGTTGAAGAATGGAAGAAGATTGCTGAAATCATCTTAAACGGTCTCCCGTCAGGTGCTCAGTACGCAAAATAACTGATCTGTTTACAAGACAGTCATTGATATCAGAAAACAGCTGCAGGTTTCATGTAAGCCTGCAGCTGTTTCTGTACCCGTATGGGGTCTCATGTGAAATCTTAACTGACAAAAAAACTGCACCCGGAAATGAGTGCAGTTTTATTTATATGATCATGTAATTTTTTATTCAGCTGAATCAATGAAAGCGCTGTAGATGCATCTGATAGCATCTTCAAAATCACTTTCGCCGATACCAACGATGATATTAAGTTCGCTTGAACCCTGGTCGATCATCTTGATGTTGATACGTGCGTGTGAAAGAGCTGCGAAGACTCTTGCAGCTGTACCTCTTGTCTTGTACATTCCGTGACCAACAACTGCGAGGAGAGCGATGTTATGTTCAATCTCAAGGTGATCAGGATCAACTTCCTTTCTGATCTGTGAAAGGACAGCCTCTTCCTTGCCTTCAAGTGAAGCAGCACTGAGCACGATACTCATTGTGTCGATACCTGAAGGAATGTGTTCGAATGAAAGATCGTTCTTGTAGAGGATGTCGAGGATCTTCTTAACGAAACCGACTTCGCTGTTCATCATTGACTTTTCAATGTTGATAGAACAGAAGCCCTTCTTGCCGGCGATACCGGTAATTGTATTTCTGCTTGTTTCTTCTGAATTGTCCTCGGCAACGATCATTGTACCCGGAGCAGAAGGATCGTTTGTGTTTCTGATGTTTATCGGAATGCCTGCTGTTCTTACAGGGAAAATAGCATCTTCGTGAAGAACTGTCGCACCCATGTATGAGAGCTCGCGGAGTTCCTTGTATGTGATAGTATTGATGACCTTAGGATCTTCAACTATTCTCGGGTCAGCAACAAGGAAACCTGAAACATCTGTCCAGTTTTCATATATCTCAGCGCGTACTGCACGTGCGATGATGGAACCTGTAACGTCAGAACCGCCGCGTGAGAAAGTCTTGATAGTATCGTTAAGTGTGATTCCGTAGAAACCAGGTATAACTGCACATTCAACATTCTTTATTCTTTCACGTACAGCTTCAATCGTCCTGTCGAGCATGAATGAACCATTGTCGTCAAAGTAGATAACTTCAGCAGCATCGATGAATTCGTAGCCAAGGTATGCAGCAAGAATGATACCGTTTAAGTATTCACCGCGGCTTGCAGCGTAGTCACGTCCGCTCTTGGCCTTAAGGCAGTATTCGATCTCTTCGAATTCCTTGTCGAGGCTTAAGTCAAGTCCGAGGTCGCTTATGATACCATTGTAGCGTTCTCTGATCTTGCCGAACTGATCCTTTATGTCTTTTCCGCTCTTTACAAGCTCGTAGCAGCTGTAGAGCATATCAGTTACCTTGGTATCTTCCTTGAATCTCTTGCCCGGTGCTGAAGGAACAACGAACTTTCTCTTTTCGTCTGACTTTATGATGTCAGCAACTTTTCTGAACTGGTTAGCATCAGCAAGGCTGCTTCCGCCGAATTTTACTACTTTAACGCCCATTGTAAAAACTTCCTTTATACTAAATTTATAAGAATCACTGATTAAGTCGCAGATCCGGCTTTGCCGGATCTGCAGGCAGGCAGACTGCGGGGCTTCGCCCCGGTCCCCGCGCTGATTTATAAATAAATCAGCACTTTCACAGTCATGAAACCACTATATTATTATAATAAAAACCAGTGTTTAAAATCAATAGATATATAATATGAATTTCCAAAAATTATAACCTGTATTTTTGTCAAATACGACTGTTCTTTTCAGAAAAACAACAATCAAATAAAAAGGGCATGCAGTCACGCGGCCGCACACCCTTATTTCTATTCTTCGTAAATTCTCGGAACTCTCTTTGAGATCCCGCATACGACCTCATATCCGATGGTTCCGTACCATGAAGCAAGCTCGTCTGCTGTTATTATATCATCGCCGTCCCTGCCGATGAGTGTGACCGTATCTCCCGGTTTCGCATCAATGCCTGTAACATCTATCATAAGCTGGTCCATGCAAACGCGTCCGGCTATCGGACAGCGCTTTCCCTTAAGAAGCACCTGTCCCTTTGAGGAAAGAAGTCTTGAATATCCGTCTGCGTAGCCGACGGTAACTGTTGCTATCTTTCGTTCTTCAGAAGCTGTGTATGTTCTTCCGTAGCTTATGCAGTCACCAGGTTCAACTGTCTTGACATATGAAATGACAGCCTTGAGTTCCATTACCGGTTCAACCTTATAAGGCAGCGGCAGCGGATAGTTAGGAAGGAGTCCGTACATCGTGATGCCTATTCTTGCAAGTGTGCTCGCACCGTCAAAATGATAGGCAGCTCCGGCACTGTTGAGGAAATGTACATGCGTAAGGCTGATCCCGCGGTTTGCAAGTTCGCTGTATACGCCCTTTATAAACTCAGCCTGTTTTTCAGTATATTTCACGTTTTCAGGATCATCACTGTCTGCAACTGCAAAGTGTGTGAACAGTCCCTCTGCAGCAATGTTTTCAAGTGAAGCTATTCTTTCGGCGCAGTCTGCGCACTCTGCAACGGTTTTAAACTTAAGACCTATTCTGCCCATTCCGGTGTCAAGTTTAATGTGACATCTTACCGGCGAAGGAGCAATTCGGTTAAGTTCCTTTGCGTAATCTTCCGAAACCACACACTGAATAATATTGTACTTTATAAGTTCATCGGCATATTCCGGCGGAGTATAACCGAGAATGAGTATTCCGCAGTCAGAAACGATTTCTCTTACACTTATTGCCTCGTCAAGGTTGGAAACCGCAAAGTAACGTATGCCGGTGCTGTAAAGTTTTTTTATAACTTCACTTTCGCCGTGACCGTATGCGTCAGCCTTTACAACTGCCATTATTTCAGTTGATCCAGCAAGATGCTCCTTTATAGTATTTATATTTCTTTCCAGTGCGGACAGATCTATTCTTGCCCACGCTCTTTTATGATTTTTCAAAAGAATGCGCTCCTTGTCTTGATATTTGTGCCTGATTGTGATAAAATAGTGTATTGAGAGATACTATTCTGAATTTTATTTCATGGAGAAAATGATTTGACAGAAAAAGCAGTTTGTTTTTCAGGACACCGTCCGGAAAAACTTCCGGGCAGAGGCATAGCAGACAGATCTGAAACACTGTTTATAAAAGAACTGCTGCGCACCAAAATTGAACAGAGCATCCGTGAGGGATACACCAGATTCTATTCAGGTGTTGCCAGAGGGATCGACCTGTGGGCCGCACTGGCCGTACTTGACTTTAAAAAGGTCTGTCCTGAAATTGAACTTATCTGTGTTAAACCAGTTGAAAACCAGGGATATAATTTTCCTGAAAGCGACAGGATATTATATGATTCCGTTATAAAACGTTCCGATTCTGTAATATGCACATCGGCGGAATACAGTAAAAGCTGTTATGCCGTACGCAACCGCTACATGGTCGATCACTCTGACAAACTGATCGCTTTTGTAAACAGTTACCGCAGCGGTACTGGTCAGACTATAAACTACGCACGCAGAAAAGGTATCATAACAGACGTAACTGACCTTTCAGATATTGATTTCAGCATGAAGTATGAACAGCTTATGTTTTGATCACGCTGAACAGACCAGAATATAACCTGTAAAACACTTTACAGTATATTATACTACTTTGAAACTGCTTTGTAAAGAAAGCTGCTCACCAAAGTTTTAAACATTATTCTTTCAACTTCTCAACATAGTTTTCAACCGCATGTTGAAAACCGGTGAAAAATAATGTTGATTTATAGAAAACAGTACTGCGGCGTTTGCAGCTATACTGAAAAACTTCTACCGGAGGACTCAATAATGGCATTGTTTAAAAAAAGAAAAAAGGAAAGTGTAGCTATACCTTTTCTCATAAGCATGGTAATAACCCTTCTCGTGATCGGTATACCGGTTTTCTCACTCTATAACCAGAAAGTAAACAAAAGTATGGGAAACAACGGCGAGACCGCCGATACAGTCTTCATGCCGACTGAAGCAAATGACACGACCATACTTTTCTCATACACACCGAATGACAAATCACTTCGTCCGTCGTTCATGATACTGCGTACATCCGCAATGAGCAAATCACTCACATTCATTCCTGTTTCAAACGATCTTCTCTGCGGAAGCGAAAAGATGATCAATATATTCAAAAAAGGCGGTATCATCGAGCTTACAAAGGCTGTCAACAAGACATTTGACACAAAGATCGACAGATACGTAAACTTCGATGACAATTCTCTTTCCATACTCTGCGACGCACTCGGCGGTGTAAACTTCAACATTCCTGAAGGCTTAAAGGGACTCAACGCAGGAACACAGTACAATGATTCATCGTTCATCATTGCGATCATTACCAACCCTAAGTACGCTGAAGATGCACGTACAGTTGCACTCGGAAACATTTTCGCCGATATGCTCGGAGGTACTACGACCAAAATCACAGCAGATATGCTCGAGTATGCTTACGAAAAGGATATCGACCTGGTCGAAACTGATATAACAGCACTTGACTACGAAAATCAGAAAAAGGCTGTTGAATACATATTCAGTTCAACACAGTACGTTTCAACCTACCGTGTACCTGCTGCCAAGGGAAATGCCGAACAGGGACTCACACTCGACAAGGATGCACTAAAACAGCTGAAAGCTGATTCAGGACTTAAATAAAAAAAGGTGATTCGTCGTTTGTAGTGGGTAAGACCTATCTTCAGGTACGCATTTATTCCACGATCCACTTGACAATGAGCCTCTGTCAGCATGATATTCTGTCCGCCGAGGCAGGCGCCGCCTAAAGGCTGT